>Ga0153956_1000070_pt1 | contig 126401 bp, 138 predicted proteins | sample TSFL040MetaG_FD_104704 | JGI IMG/M metagenome (GOLD analysis project Ga0153956, IMG submission 104704) | Attine ant fungus gardens microbial communities from Florida, USA - TSFL040 MetaG | ecosystem: Host-associated > Fungi > Mycelium > Unclassified | place: USA: Florida, Wekiwa Springs... | reverse complement strand
TCCCACCCGCCGAGTTCGAAGCCCTACACGCACCACACTTCCCTAGCCAAGCACCCTCACTACTATAATCATCTAAAGCAACGATCACGGACTCCGTCAGACCCGGTCCGGCTCACCCCGGCAGCAGCTCCAAGCTCTGCGCGAGCCTCCCGAGCCTGTCCTCGCGCTTCGTCACCGCCGTCGCCAAGGGCGAGCCGCATCATTGGGCCTCGCTCGCGGGCGACGGCCAGCAAGGGCAGTTGGCGACGACGACGATGTACGACGGGCAACGGGTCGACGGCAGCTATGACCCGATGCGCAAGCAGGGCGCGATCCTGCTCGGGAACGGCGGCGACAACAGCAACGGATCGCAGGGCACCTTCTACGAGGGCGTCATGACCGCCGGCTACCCGTCCGACGGCACCGACCAGCTCGTCCAGGCCAACATCGTCGCCGCCAAGTACGACGTCCAGCCGGTCACGCTCGCGCCGACGCCCCCGCCGCCGCCGTCCGGCGACTCGATCGGCCGCGTCCCCGGCAAGTTCGGCAGCGCCGTTCAGCTCGACGGGACCAGCAACCAGGACGTCCAGCTGCCAACCGGCATCGTCAAGAGCCTGCACGACTTCACGATCTCGACCTGGGTCGATCCGCAGAGCATCCCGACCTGGGGCCGGATCTTCGACTTCGGCACCGGCACGACCGACTACATGTTCCTGGCCGCCAGCGCCGGCTCGACGCCGCGCTTCGCGATCAGCGTCGGCGGCAACGCCGCCGGCGCCGGGCAGGTCATCAACGCGCCGTCGCCGCTGCCGCTGAACCAGTGGACGAACATCGCGATCACGCTCAGCGGCGGCGTCGGGCGGATGTACGTCAACGGCGTCCAGGTCGCCGAGAACGACGCGATCACGCTGACGCCCTCCAGCCTGGGCACGACCACGCAGAACTACATCGGCAAGTCCCAGTACGCGGACCCGCTGCTGCCCGCGACGATCGACGACTTCCAGATCTACGACCGCGCGCTCAGCGCCGGCGAGGTCACGGCGCTGCAGACGAGCCCCGGCGCCGGCGACGTCGCCAGCTACAAGCTCGACGAAGCCAACGGCGCGACCGTCGTCGACTCGTCCGGCAACCATCAGGACGCCACCGTCGTCACCGCCGCGACGACGCCCGCCGGCCCGTCCGGCCTGCAGACCTTCGCGCTCGGCTCGAGCCAGGGCACCGACGTGACCTACACGAACACGACCGGCGCCCCGGTCACGAACGTCAAGCTCTCCCTCACGCTGCCGTCGGCGCAGTGGAGCTCCGCCGTCGCCGGCGGCTCGGGCGGCGCCGTCACGATCCCCGGCCCGGTCGCCCCCGGCGACTCCGTGACGCGGACGTTCACGGTGACGTCCGGCCCGACCAGCTTCAACGGCGACCTGACCGCCGACGCGGCCTGGACCGATCAGGGCGGCGCCGGCGAGTCGGCGTCGCTGGCCGAGCCGGTCCGCGACACGAGCCCGATCAAGATCAACGAGTTCCGGATCGGCAGCAGCGGCGACGCGACCAACTCGTTCATCGAGCTCTACAACGCCGGCGCCAGCCCGGTCGACCTGTCCGGCTGGACGCTGACCGCGCGGCCGACGCAGCAGGCGATCTACTCGAACGTCCGCGTCCCCGCCGGCGTGACCGTCAACGGGCACGGGTTCTACGTGCTCGGCCTCTCGAACTCCGGCCTGGCGGCACCAGCCGGCGCCGGCGACGGCACGATCGCCGTGCGCAGCACCGCGGGCATGACCGCGGGCGACACGATCACGATCGGCACCGGCTCGGACGCGGAGACTCGCACGATCGCCAGCGTCGGCACGGCGGCGTCCGGCAGCACGACGCTCTTCCAGCCGCTGCCGGACGGCCCGATCTCCCTCCCCGCAGGATCGACGACCGTCCCGGTCGCCAGCACGAGCGGCTTCGTCGTCGGGCAGAAGCTCCAGATCGGCGCCGGCGACGACCTCGAGGTCGCGACCGTGACGTCGGTCGGCAAGGCGGGCGGGCAGTTCCGCCTGGCCGCCGCGGCGGCCGCGGGGGCGACGAACCTGAAGGTCACGTCGACGACGAACATCTCGGTCGGCGACAAGCTCAACCTGGACATCGACAGCGTCGGCCACGGGGTCGAGACGGTCACCGTCACGAACGTCGGCAGCTCCGGCGCCGGCGGGACCGGACTGACGCTCGCGGCGCCGCTGACGTTCGACCACGCCAGCAACATGCCGTTCAGCGACTGGGGCACCGGCATCGGCTTCACGCCGGCGACCACGGCCGCGCACGTCAGCAACGAGCCCGTGCAGGCGCTCGGCACCGGCATCGCGCTCGATCGCCCGCTGGCGCAGGCGCACCAGGTCAACGCCGCCGTCCGCGACGCCGCCGTCACCAGCGCCGGCTACCAGGGCCCGCCGGCACCCGACCAGTGGTTCGGCGGACCGGCGTTCTCCACCAGCGCCGGCAGCCTCGTGCTGCGCGACGCGAGCGGCGACGTCAGCGACAGCCTCAACTACGGGCTGCTCGTCGAGCCGTGGGCCGCGGAGGGCTATCAGCTCGCGTCCGGCGCGGGCGCGAGCGGCTGCAAGTCGGCGGTCCCCTCCTCCTCGGGCGCGCTCGGCCGCAGCATGGGCCGCTACCCCGACGGCGCGGACGACGACAGCAACTGCACGGACTTCCGCACCACGGCGAACGGTCACTCGGATCCGACGCCGGGCGCGGCGAACTTCGCCCCGCCGGCAGCGGTCCGGGCAGCACCGCGGTCTCGCAGACCGGCAGCGTCGGCGGCACCGTCGCGGGCACGCTGACGCTCGACCTCGGCGCCACGCCGTCATTCGGTGACTTCGCCGTCGGCGTCGCGAAGAGCTATGACGCCTCGACGACCGCGAGCGTCTCCTCGACCGCCGGCGAGGCGCTGCTGGCCGTCGCCGACCCGGACACGACGGCGACGGGACATCTGGTCAACGGCACGTTCTCGCTGCCGCAGCCGGTCACCGCGAAGGCCTCCAGCGCCGACGGCGTCGGCGCCGCGTTCGCCCCGGTCGGCGGCAGCGCGAGCCCGACCGCGCTGCTCAGCTACCCCGGACCGACGACCGGCGATGCCGTCAGCATCGCGTTCGAGCAGGCGATCGGCGCCACCGACAAGCTGCGCACCGGCAGCTACTCGAAGACGCTGACCTTCACCCTGTCCACCGACACGCCGTAGATCGGCACCCGGCCGCCGGGCCTGCGCAGAGCCGCAGGCCCGGCCGGTCGGTCCGCCTCGCCGGCTCGTCGCCGTCGCGAGCCGGCGGCAGGTCCGGAACGCTGATCGCATCCATAGACTCCGGATTCGGACATGCGGCCGCGGACGATCCTCTACACGGGCAAGGGCGGCGTCGGGAAGACCTCCGTCGCCGCGGCGACCGCGCGCCGCTGCGCGACCGCGGGCCGGCGCACGCTGGTGCTCTCGACCGACCCGGCGCACTCGCTCGCCGACGCGCTGCAGTGCGAGATCGGCGGCGAGCCGACGAAGGTCGGCAAGCGGCTCTTCGCGCAGCAGGCGCGGGCGCAGGACGAGCTCGAGCGGCACTGGAGCGCCGTCTCGGACTGGCTCGGCGCGCTGCTGGTCGAGCGCGGCGTCGACCGCATCGCCGCCGAGGAGCTGACGGTGCCGCCGGGCGGCGACGAGCTGTTCTCGCTGCTGCGGATCAAGGCGCACGTCGAGTCCGGCGAGTGGGACGCCGTGATCGTCGACTGCGCGCCGACCGGCGAGACGCTGCGGCTGCTCTCGTTCCCGGACGCGGCGCGCTGGTGGCTGGACAAGGTCTTCGGCCGCGAGCAGTCGCTGCTGGCCGCCGCGCGGCCGCTCGCGCGCATGTTCCTCGACGTGCCGCTGCCCGACGACCGCGCCGTCGAGGAGATCCAGCGGCTGATCGTGCAGCTGGTCGAGATGAACGAGCTGCTGCGCGACAGCGAGCGCGTCTCGCTGCGGCTGGTGATGACGCCGGACCGGATGGTCGTCGCCGAGGCGATGCGCACCTTCACGTACCTGAACCTGTACGGCTACCTGACCGACGCCGTCGTCGTCAACCGCGTCTTCCCGGACGAGCTGGCCGAGGGCTACTTCGGCGCCTGGCACGCGGTCCAGCAGGAGCAGCTGGCGCTGGTCGAGTCGGCCTTCGCCCCGCTGCCGCTGCTGCGCGCGCCCTACTTCGCGTCCGAGGTGATCGGCGGCGAGCGGCTGGACGAGCTCGCCACGGCGCTGTTCGCCGAGCACGACGCCGCCGGCCTGCTCTACGACCGGCTCGCGCAGGAGCTGACGATGCGCGACGGCCGCGCCGAGCTGCGGCTCGACCTGCCGTTCGCCGACAAGGGCGACGTCAAGCTCTCCAAGCTCGGGCTCGAGCTGATCGTGCGCGTGGACGGGCAGAAGCGGACGATCGCGCTGCCGGGCTCGCTGGCCGGCTTCAAGACGGCCGGGGCCAAGCTCGGCGACGGCTCGCTGGTGGTGGAGTTCGAGGATGCCTGAGGACGAGAAGGCGACGTACGAGGCGGCGGCGCGGCTGGTCCGCGAGGCGCAGGCGCGCGCCGAGCAGGCGGCGCGGGTCGCCGCCGAGCAAGTGCCGCCGAACGGCTGGCGGGCGCCCGGTGACGCGCCGCCGCCGCGGCGGCCGCCGCTCGACCTCGGCGCGCTCGCGCAGCTGCTCGGCGCGGCGGCGCACGGCACGCTGCCGCCGGAGCTGGCGCGCCAGCTGGCGGACGCGCTGCGCGAGCTGCTGCTGGCGCTGCGCGCGATCATCGACCACGCGATCGAGCGGCTCGAGGCGCCGGCGCGCGACGCGCAGACGATGGAGGACATCCCGATCCGATGAGCCGGCGCCAGGATCTGATGCGCCTGCCGAGCGAGATGCAGTGGTCGGCCGCCGCGGCGACGGCGATGGGCCTCTCGCTGCTGCTGCCCTGGTACCAGAAGTCGTTCTTCGTGCGCGGCGAGGTCGTCAAGGACAACCTCAGCGCGTTCGGCGTCTTCACGTTCGTCGAGGCGGCGGTGCTGCTGGTCGCGATCGCCGTGCTGCTGCTGATCTACGCGCGCTCGCAGCGGCGCGCCTTCCACCTGCCCGGCGGCGACGGCACGGCGATCACGATCGCCGGCGGCTGGTCGCTGCTGCTGCTGGTCTGGCGGCTGTTCGACACGCCGAGCATCCACGGCCCGGGCGCGACGATCGGCATCCAGTGGGGCATCTTCGGCGCGCTGGTCGCGGCGGCGGCGCTGCTGGCGACCGGCCTGCGCGTGCGCGAGACGCGGCGGCCGGAGCCGCCGAACCCGGTCGCGGACGCGGACGACGCGGGCTGGATCAGGCCGGAGCGGCGCCCGCGCGACCGCTCGCCGGAGCGGCGCCCGCGCGACAGCTCGGCCGTCACGGCGGCGCTGCGCGAGCGGCCGTCGTGGTCGGACGAGGCCCGCGCGCGACGCCGCGCGGGCGACGACGACGCGCCGCCGCCGAGCGAGTCGGCGCGGCGCTACGACGACGAGCCGACGCGGCGGCTGCCGGACGAGCGCCGCTCGCGCGACGACGAGGACACCTGGGCGCCGGACGAGCCGCCGCCGCCGTGGCGCTCGCGCTACGAGGAGGAGACGCGGCGGCTGCCCGAGGACGCGCCGCCCGGCGCGCGGCGCTCGCGCCACGACGACGACACACGGCGGCTGCCCGAGGAGCCGCCTCCGAGCGCGCGGCGCTCGCGCCACGACGACGACGACACGCGGCGGCTCCCCGAGGACGAGGCGCCGCCGCGCCGCCGCCGCGACTAGGCCGCCGCGGCCTCCGGCTCCGGCTCGCGCGCGGCGCCGACCAGCTCGGCGAGGATGCCCCCGAGCGTCAGCGCGAGGTCGCCGTCGGCGAGCCGCTCGCCCTCGAAGGCGTCGTCGGCGAGCCCGACCGGCAGCTCGCGGTCGATCACCCGTGCGCCGAGCGCGCCGAGCACCTTGCGCGCCTCGGCCTGCGCCCAGACGGCGCCGAACAGCCCGGTGCTGGCGCCGATCACGGCCGCCGGCTTGTCGCGCAGCGGACTCTCGGGCAGCGGGCGCGAGAGCCAGTCGAGCGCGTTCTTGAGCTGGCCCGGCAGCGAGTGGTTGTACTCGGGCGTCGAGAGCAGCACGACGTCGGCCGCCTCGATCGCCGCACGCAGCGCCAGCACCGACGCCGGCCGCTCGTGCTCGTCGTCCTCGTCGAACGGCGGGATCGCCTTCAGGCCGTCGTACTCGACCAGCTCGGCGCCGGGCGGCAGCAGCGCCGCCGCCGCGCGCAGCAGCCGGCGGTTGTGCGAGTCGCCGCGCAGGCTGCCCGACAGGCCCAGCACCCGCATGGCGTCAGGCCTCGCTGCGGCCGAGCTCCAGCTCGACCACGAGCTTGACGTCGTTGGCGAGCGCGAAGCCGCCCTTCGGCAGCGGCGCGTTCCAGTCCAGGCCGTACTCCGTGCGGTCGACGATCGCCTCCAGCTCGAGGCCGACGCGCTCGGCGTCGCCGAGCGCGACGACCGCCTCGGTGATCGTCCCGCGCGCCTCGATCGGCCGCGTGTGGCCCTTGATCGTCAGCTCGCCGTCGACGACCAGCTCGCCGCTCGCGGCGCGCACGAGCGTCGAGGCGAACTCGATGTACGGGTGCTTCGCGCTGTCGAAGAAGTCCGGCGCGGCCAGGTGCGCGGCGAGGTTCGGGTCCTTGACCGCGAGCGAGTCCGCTCGCACGCGGCCCGCGAGCCGCAGCGCGCCGTCGTCGCCGGCGGTCAGCGTCGCCTCGAAGTCCTCGAATCGACCGCGGAAGGTCGAGACGACCATGTGCTTGACCGCGAAGCCGACGCTCGAGTGCGTCGCGTCGGCGCTCCAGCTCGAGTTGGCCGGGATCGGGGTGGTGGTGGCGGTGGCGCTCATCGCTGCTCCTCGTGCTCCAATGTCGATCGGACCTCAGTCCGGTTGCGCCGACGAGACTAGCACGATCCGGACCGTGGTCCATTTACTACCCTGTGTGGCACCCGATGGCCAGCGAGCTCCCCCAGATCGGCAGCGAGCAGAGCGAGCGCGCGGACGCCGCCCGCAACCGCCGCAAGGTGCTCGAGGCGGCGAGCCGCCTGTTCGCCTGCCACGGCGCCGCGAACGTCTCGATGGACCAGATCGCCGCCGCCGCCGGCGTCGGCAAGGGCACGCTGTTCCGCCGTTTCGGCGACCGCGCGAGCCTCGCCCGCGCGGTGCTCGGCGCGAACGAGACGGCGCTGCAGGAGCAGCTGATCCGCGGCCCCGCGCCGCTCGGCCCCGGCGCGCCGCCGCGCGAGCGGCTGATCGCCTTCGGGCGCGCCTACATCGACTTCCTCGACCGCCACCGCGACCTGATGGCCGTCGCCGAGCTCGGCGGCACGACCGGGGGGCGCTTCGCCAGCCCGCCGTACGCCTTCTACCGCACGCACGTCAGGCTGCTGCTCGAGCAGGCCGCCGTCGACGGCCCGCTCGACTTCCTCGCCGACGTGCTGCTGGCGCCGCTCTCGGCCGCCGCCTACTGCTACCAGCGCGAGCTGCGCGAGCTCAGCGCCGACCAGCTCAAGGACGCCTACGAGGACCTGATCGAGCGGATCGCCGGCGCCTCATAGACTGAGAGCGATGAGCGCCGCTGCCGCCCCCGCGTCCGTCGACGACGTCGCGGCCGGCCTGCGCTCGGCCGGCTACCTGCCGGGCGAGTCGACGGCGCTGGTCGCCTACCTGGCCGCGCGGCTCGGCAAGCCGGTGCTCGTCGAAGGCCCCGCCGGCGTCGGCAAGACCGAGCTGGCGAAGGCGCTCTCGGCCTACCTGCGGCGCACGCTGGTGCGGCTGCAGTGCTACGAGGGCCTGGACGAGGCGAAGGCGCTCTACGAGTGGAACTACCGCAAGCAGCTGCTGCGGATCCAGGCCGAGGCCGACGGCGCCGGCTGGACGACGGTCCAGGACGACATCTTCAGCGAGGAGTTCTTGCTCTCGCGCCCGCTGCTGCAGGCGATCTCCTCGCCCGAGCCGGTCGTGCTGCTGATCGACGAGATCGACAAGACCGACCAGGAGTTCGAGGCGATGCTGCTCGAGCTGCTCTCGGACTTCCAGATCACGATCCCCGAGCTGGGCCGGATCGCCGCCCGCACGCACCCGATCGTGCTGCTGACGTCGAACAACTCGCGCGAGCTGACGGAGGCACTCAAGCGCCGCTGCCTGTACCTCTGGCTCGACTACCCGAGCGCCGAGCGCGAGCTGGAGATCGTGCGACTGCACGCGCCGGAGCTGCCGGCGACGGTCGCGGCGCGGCTCGTCGAGGTCGTCGGCATGGTGCGCGAGCTCGACCTCAAGAAGCCGCCGTCGATCGCCGAGTCGATCGACTGGGCGCGCGCGCTGCTGCTGCTCGGCGCGCAGGACATCGACGAGGCGACCTTCCGCGCGACGCTGTCGATCATCGTCAAGCACCGGACGGACCTCGACGTCGTCGCCGAGCGCGTCGGCGTGCGCCTCGGCGCCGCCGCGGCGTGAGCATCCCGCGCCAGCTCGTCGGCTTCGCGGACGCGCTGCGCGCCGAGGGCGTCGCGATCGGCACCTCCGAGCTCAACGACGCGCTGGCCGCGCTCGGCGCCGTCAGCTGGACGCAGCAGGCGCGCTTCCGCGAGGCGCTGGCGGCGACGCTGGCCAAGTCGCCGGAGGACCGGCGCGTCTTCGAGCTCGTCTTCGAGCGCTACTTCTTCCGCGCCGTCGAGGGCGCCGCGCTCGAGCAGGGCGTGCGCGAGGGCGCGCTCGGCGGCACGGGCGACGGCGAGGGGCAGCGGATCGACGAGGCGGCGCTGCGCGAGCAGATCCTCGAGGCGATCCGCGACGGCGACGAGGCGGCGCTGCGCGACCTCGCGCGGCTGGCGATCGCGCTCTTCGGCCGCCGCGGCGAGGGCTCGGGCGTGCTCGGCGTCGACGTCCAGCGGATCCGCCGCGCGCTCGGCCTGCGCGCCGATCCGGGCGTGCTGGTCAAGGGCGAGGGCGCGCCCGCCGAGCCGCCGCTGACGCGCGAGCAGTTGCGCACCTTCGAGGCGCAGCTGCGGCGCGAGCTGGAGCGGATGCAGATCGAGCGCACGCAGGCGCTGCCGCCCTCGCGGCCGCTGAACGAGCTCGACCGCGCGCTGCCGACCGGCCCGCTGCAGGACCTCGCGGCCGTCCATCGCGTCGTCGCGCAGCTCAAGCGGCGGCTGGCGACGCAGGGCCACCAGGCGCGCGGGCGCCGGCGCCACGCGCACGTCGACGTGCGCCGCACGATGCGCGCCTCGCTGCAGACCGGCGGCGTGCCCGTCGAGCTGAAGTACCGTCCGCGGCGGCCGCGGCGGCCGGAGCTGTTCGTGCTCTGCGACGTCTCGACCAGCGTCACCTCGGCGTCGGTCTTCTTCCTCTCGGTGCTGCACGCGCTGCACGACACGTTCCGGCGGATGCGCTCGTTCGTGTTCGTCGAGCGGATCAGCGAGGTGACCGACGTCTTCGAGCACGAGCGCTCGTTCAAGGCCGTCTCGGACGCGATCTCGCTGGACGCCGGCGTCGCCGACGTCTCCGGCTACACCGACTACGGGCGCGTCTGGAGCGAGTTCCTCGCCCAGGTCGAGGACGGCCTGCACCCGCGCGCGACGGTGATCGTGCTCGGCGACGCGCGGACCAACGGCCGCGACCCGCGCGCCGACGTCTTCGCCCAGATCGCCGAGCGCGCCGGCCGCACCTTCTGGCTGAACCCGGAGCCGCGCCTGTACTGGAACTACGGCGACTCGGTGATCGCCGCCTACGAGGCCTACTGCGAGGCCTACGAGTGCTGGACGACGCGCCAGCTCGAGGACTTCGTCCGCGCGCTCACGCGGCCGGCGTTCGCCTGAGCGCGGCGCCGGCGCCGGCCTCTGCTACGTTCACACGGGTTGTAGATCCACGCGGGTGCTGCCGGACGGCGGCTGAGATTGCGTCCAGGACCTCCGACGCGGGCCGCTTGAACCTGTCGGGGTAATGCCCGCGAAGGGAGCACGACGCGGACCGATGGCCGGGGTCCTGCAGCATCAAGCCGATGGCGTCATCCTCGAAGGCGTGCGCAAGGCGTACGGCGCCGTGCTCGCGCTCGACGGCGTCGACCTGCGCGCCGCCCCGCACGAGGTGATCGCGATCGTCGGCCCGAGCGGCTGCGGCAAGTCGACGCTGCTGGAGCTGGTCTGCGGCCTCGCGCGGCCGGACGGCGGCCGCGTGCTGGCGCCGCCGGCGGCGCTGATGCCGCAGCGGGACGGCCTGCTGCCGTGGCTGAGCGCGCTCGACAACGCGGCGCTGGCGCGGCGCGTCGCCGGCGACGCGAAGGCCGTCGCGCGCGCCGCCGCGCACGAGCACTTCGCCGCCTTCGGGCTCGCCGGCTTCGAGCGCGCGCGCCCGGCCGAGCTCTCGGGCGGCATGCGCCAGCGCGTCGCCTTCCTGCGCACGCTGCTGGCGGGCCGGCCGGTGCTCTGCCTCGACGAGCCGTTCGCGGCGCTCGACGCGCTGACGCGCGCGCAGGCGCAGGCCTGGCTGGCGGACGCGATGGCGCGCGAGCCGCGCACCGTCCTGCTCGTGACGCACGACGTCGAGGAGGCGGCGCTGCTGGCCGACCGCATCGTGCTGCTCGCCGCGCGCCCCGGCCGCGTCGTCGCCACGCTCGACGCGAGCGCGCTGCCGCGCCCGCGCGCGCGCTCGGACAGCGCGGTCGTCGAGCTGCGCGAGCGGGCGCTGGAGCTGCTCGGCGTCGACGCGCCGCTCGCCGGGAGCGCGTCGTGATCGCGCCCGCGGCGCCGTCCTCGCACCGCGCGCGCGTCGTGATCGCGCCGGCGCTGGTGATCCTCGCGCTGCTCGTCGCCTGGGAGCTGGTCGTCCGCGCCGGCCTCGTCAACGCGCTGCTGCTGCCGGCGCCGACCGACGTCGCCGCCTCGCTCTGGGACGACCGCGGCCTGCTCGCGCCGGCGCTCGCGACGACCACCTGGGAGGTGCTGATCGGCCTCGCCGCGGCGCTCGCGCTGGGCGCCGGCCTGGCCGTCGCGATGCACCTCGCGCCGCTGCTGGACCACGCGCTGCGCCCGCTGGTGATCGGCTCGCAGGCGGTGCCGCTGCCGGTGATCGCGCCGCTGATCGTGCTGATCGGCGGCTTCGGCCTGGCGCCGAAGGTCGTGATCATCGCGCTGATCTGCTTCTTCCCGGTGACGATCAACGTCGCCGACGGCCTGCGCAGCAGCGACGCCGACGCGCGCAAGCTGCTGCGCTCGCTCGACGCCAGCCGCTGGCAGCGGCTGCGGCTGCTGGAGGCGCCGTCGGCGCTGCCGTCCGCCTTCACCGGCGCCAAGGTCGCCGCCGCCGTCGCCGTCATCGGCGCCGTCTTCGCCGAGTGGTCCGGATCGGACTCGGGCCTCGGCCACCTGCTGTTGACCGCCAACGGCCAGCTCGCCAGCGCGCGCGCGTTCGCGGCCACCGTCCTGCTGTTCGCCGAGGCGATCGTCCTCTACGCCGCGTTCGCGGCGCTCGAGCGGCGCGTCGTCTCCTGGATCCCGAGAGCCAACGCATGAAGCGCATCCTCGCAGTGCTCGCGGCCGCGGCCGCGCTCGCCGGCTGCGGCGAGAAGAAGGACCCCACGGCCGGCTCGGCCAAGCTCGAGCCGTTCACGGTGATGCTCGACTACCAGCCGAACGCCGACCATGCCGGCATCTACGCCGCGCAGGCGACCGGCCTGTACCGGAAGGCCGGGCTCGACGTCAAGATCGTGACGCCGCCGGACCCGTCGGCGCCGCTGAAGCTGCTGCTGGCCGGGCGCGCCGACCTGGCGATCTCCTACGAGCCCGACTTCCTGCTCGCGCAGAACCAGGGCGCCAAGGCGCTCGTCTCGGTCGCGGCGCTCGTCCAGCGGCCGCTGACGACGCTGATGGCGCTGCCGGCCGCCAAGGTCCACACGCCCGCCGACCTCGCCGGCAAGCGCGTCGGCACCGCCGGCATCCCGTACCAGGCCGCCTACCTGCGGACGATCCTCAAGAAGGCGGGCGTCGACCCGAGCAGCGTCAAGCAGACCGACGTCGGCTTCAACCTCGTCCCGGCGATGGTCTCCGGCAAGGTCGCGGCGACGCTCGGCGCCTACTGGAACGTCGAGGGCGTGCAGCTGCGGCGCGACGGCAAGAAGCCGGTGATCATGCGCATGGACCAGCTCGGCGTGCCGACCTACGACGAGCTGGTCCTGGTCGTGCGCAAGCAGTCGCTGGACGTCGCCGGCGCCTCGCGGCTGCGCCGCTTCCTGCAGGCGACGGCGGACGCGACACGGCAGCTGAAGACGAACCCGCAGGTCGGCGTCGACGCGCTGATGGCCGCCGACCCGGGGCTCGACCGCGGGCTGCTCGAGGCGTCCGTGAAGGCGACGCTGCCGGCCTTCTTCCCGGAGGACGCGAAGAACCCGTGGGGCTACCAGGACCCGCCGGCGTGGGCGCGCTACGAGGTCTGGATGCGCGCCAACGGCCTGCTCGGCCACCAGCCGAGCGACGACCCGCCGCTGACCAACGAGTTCCTGCCGGGCGTCTCGCCGAACGACGCGACGCCCGCCGACGGGCTCTAGGCGGCGACCATCGCGGCCCGGCGCGGCATCCCCGTCGCGCCGACCGCCAGCCGCAGGTACTCGCCGGCGAGCCCGGCCCAGGGCGCGTAGCGCTCGAAGAAGCCGCGCACCTCGGCCTCGTCGGCGTAGGCGCGCGGCGAGCCGGTGCTGATGCGGCCGACGAGCTGCAGGTAGCCGAGGTCGCCGGCCGGGATCACGTCGAGCCGGCCGAGGCCATAGGTCGCCAGCATCTCGAGCGTCCAGGTGCCGATCTCGGGGATCGCCAGCAGCCGCGCGAAGGCGCGGTCGAGCGGCGTGCCCGAGGTCCCGCCGACGCGCGCGCCGAGCAGGTCGCCGGCGAGCAGCGCGCCGGCGTCCTCCGGGAGCGCCGGCAGGTCGCCGGCGACCGCGGCGAGCCGTTCGACGTCGCGGTCCGGCGCCGCCGCCAGCAGGTCGACGCGCCCGGAGGCGACCTCGCGCGCGGCGCGGATCATCGCCAGCGCGCGCTTGCCGGCCAGCCCGCAGGACTCCAGCAGCGCCGGCGCCTGGCGCGCCACCGCGGCGGCGCTCGGCACGTCCGTCAGGCCGCTGCGCGCGTTGCTCGGCCCGAGCGCGCGCCGCAGCCGGCGCTGGATCAGCACCGCGCGATCGAACTCGATCAGCTGCTCGGTGATCGCCGACATCAGCGTCTCCCAGGGCACCGGCGCGCGCCGCATCCGCAGCCCCGGGTTGGCGCGCACGGCGCGGCCGATCAGCGGGTCGCGGCGGAAGCGGGCATGGAACTCGCGCAGGTCGTCGTCGACGCCGACCGCGAAGCGCAGCCGCGCGATGCCCTCGCGCGCGGCCCGCTCGCTCGGCCCGCGCGCCGCGAAGACGACGCGATCGCCCGCGGCCTGCTCGACGGCGACCAGCACCGGCTCGCCGGCGACGTGCACGAGCCGGATCAGCCCGGCGCCGCGGCGGCGCAGCAGGCCGTCCTTGGACGCGCCGACCAGCCGGAAGGTCGCGCGCGGGCAGACGACCTCGCGCACGAGCACGTCGGTGCTCGCCTCACCCGCGGCGCGCCCGAGGCGGCCGCGCACGGTCCCGTTCCGCCCGCTCAATCCCGGCGCAGCAGGTGGATGTCGATCAGGAACGAGTTCGTCGAGACGATCTCGCCGAGCTGCCGGCGGCCCGGGCGCCGCGGCGCGCCGCGGCGGACGCGGCGGCGATGCGTGACGACGGCGGCGGTCGTCACGCCGGCGACGAAGCCGGTCGCCGCGAGCGCGGCGACCGCGGCCGGCTTCGGCCGCACGCTGGGAAGCCAGGACGGCCCGCCGGCGATGACGTCATGCGCCTCGCCGGCGCCGACGACCACGCCGTCGACGACCTCTCCTTCGAGCTCCGCGTCCTCGTCAAGCACCGGCCGTTGACACTAGCGGCCACGGCGGACGTGCATCGTGCCGAAGACGCGGTCCCAATACGGGGCGCTGATGCCGTAGCCGCGCTCGTCGTCCTGGAAGTGATGGCGCATGTGCAGCTCGCGCAGCCAGCGGCCGGCGGCGGTGCGCGGCATGTGGTGGTGCAGGTGGTAGTGGAGCTCGTCGTAGATCAGGTAGCCGAGCAGGAAGCCGCAGCCGAAGGCGGTCGCGCGGTCGGCGCCGAGCACGACGTAGAAGAGCGCGTAGAAGATCAGCGCCAGCGGGATCGAGGCCGCCGGCGGCATCACCAGGCGCAGCGGGTCGTTCGGGTGGTCGTGGTGGACGCCGTGGACCATCCAGTGCAGCCGCGCGCCGATCCCGCGATCGGGCTCGAAGTGGAAGATCACGCGGTGGATCCAGTACTCGGCGAGCGTCCAGAAGAAGTAGCCGCCGACGACGAGCGCGAGCGCCTGCGGGACGCCGAGCCGGACGAGCGCCAGCACCCCGAGCAGCAGGACGAACGGCAGGAACAGCAGCACCGGCACGAGGTGATGCACGCGAGTGAAGCGATCCAGCAGCCCCGACTTGAACATCGGCGGGGATGCCTTGAGGTACTCGCTGCGATTCATCAACAGAAGAATCTACAAATGGGGGCCACCGAAGCCCAGCGCACGCCGCTCAGGTTCCCATCGGCGCCGGAGCTAGAGTGCAGCCGACGCACGCCCACGCCCACGGAGACGGACCCTACATGCCGACCGCCATCGACGTCTTCGCCAAGGTTCGCGGCCACGAGCGCTCCGAGCAGCTGCGTGCCGCGCGCGAGGCGGACCTGCTGCCCTACTTCCGCCGCCTCGAGGGGCCGGCCGGCCCGATCGTCGAGATGGAGGGCGCCGAGCGGATCATGCTCGGCTCGAACAACTACCTCGGCCTGACCGCCGACCCGCGCGTGCGCGCGGCCGCGCACGACGCGCTCGACCGCTACGGCACCGGCCTGACCGGCTCGCGGCTGCTCAACGGGACGCTCGACCTGCACCTGGAGCTCGAGGCCGAGCTGGCGGCCTGGATGGGCAGCGAGGAGGCGATCGTCTTCTCGACCGGCCACCAGTCGAACCTCGGCACGCTCGGCACGCTGCTGGCGCCGGGCGACACGGTGATCGCCGACACCGCCGACCACGCCTCGATCCTCGACGGCTGCCTGCTCTCGCGCGCGAAGCTGCGCGTCTTCAAGCACAACCGGCTCGACCTGCTGGAGAAGATGCTCGACCGCGCGGTCGCCGACGGCGGCGGCGTGCTGGTCGTCGTCGACGGCGTCTTCTCGATGGAGGGCGACGTCGCGCCGCTCGAGCGGATCGTCGAGCTCTGCGCGGCGCACGGCGCGCGGCTGATGGTCGACGAGGCGCACGGCGCCGGCGTGCTCGGCGCGCGCGGCGCCGGCGCGGCCGAGCTGCTCGGCGTCGAGGCCGCCGTCGACCTGCGCATGGGCACGTTCTCGAAGTCGCTCGCCTCCTGCGGCGGCTTCATCGTCGGCCCGCACGACGTGATCGACTTCCTGCGCATCTCCTCGCGCGCGTTCCTGTTCACGGCCTCCAACGTCCCGGCCGCCGTCGGCGCCGCGCTGGCGGCGCTGCGGATCGTCCGCTCGGACGAGGGCCCGCAGCTGATGCGGCGCGTGCTGGACAACGCCGAGTACCTCAAGCGCGGCCTCGCCGAGCTCGGGCTGAAGGTCGTCGAGGACCCGGCGGGGATCGTCACGCCGGTCGTGCCGGTCGTCGTCGGCGACGACTGGAAGGCCGTGCTGCTGTGGCGCGCGCTCTACGACGCCGGCGTCTACGTCAACGTCGCGATCCACCCGGCCGTGCCGCCGGGCGGCGCGCTGCTGCGGACGAGCGTGATGGCGACGCACGACGCGCCGACGCTCGACCGCGCGCTGGCCGCCTTCGCGCAGGTCAAGCGCGCGTTCGAGTCCGAGCACGGCCAGCTCCCGTAGCAGATCTACCAGCGTTACCCACATGTGAAGAATTCCGTGCTCTTTGCGGGTGACCCTGGACGTTCGGCGTTGATCAGCGGGGCCCCCCGGAGCTAGCCTGCGAATCCGCGGTCGATCCGCGCGGGGGGCCTGAGACGGCACGACCGTCGAAGCAGACGTGATGAACGACCGAAGGGCGCCGTGACGTGCGTCGTCGCGACAGCCCCGCGGCGCTCGTCTGCGGCCTGAATGCCGTGCAGCGACCGGAGAGGGACAGCATCACAAATGACGACTCGCCCACCGGGGAAGACAGACCGACCGGACAAGGGCGGGATAGCGGGGAGGTTCGATGGACATGACTGAGGCAATCTCGAAGCCTCAGCACATGCGGGCACTCGCGCAGGCCAACCGCGTTCGGCTTGCTCGCGCCGAGCTCAAGCGCCAGGTGGCGGAGGGCGAGGTCGCGGTCTCAGGAGTCGTGCTCAAGTGCCCCTGGGAGGCCGAGAGCATGACGATCGCGGACCTGTTGATGAGCCAGCATCGTTGGGGTCGCACCCGCTGCCGCAGGTTCCTGGCGTCGATTCCGATGACCGAGACCAAGACCATCGGCTCGATGACCGAGCGACAGCGCCATGCGCTGGCCGATCAGCTGACGGAGTCGGCGGTGCCGCCGCCGGCGCTCAGCCTGGCCGGGGCGCACGCCGCCACGTAGACGACGGGACGCGGGCGGGCCGCTCGCTAGACGAGCGGCCCGCCGGCGCCGAAGCCCGGCCCCGCCGTGGCGAGCTCGACCAGGTGCCCGTCCGGGTCGCGCAGGTAGAGCGAGCGGAAGGCGCCGCGATCGATCACCTCGGTCGTCTCGACGCCGCGGCTGCGCAGGTAGTCGCGCCAGGCCTCGTGCTCCTCGCGCGACTGGACGCGCAGCGCGAAGTGGTGCGTCGAGCCGCGCCCGACGACGCCCTCGGGCAGGCGCGGGTACTGCATGAAGCTCAACAGCGAGCCGTCGGCGGTGCCGAACCAGACGTGGCGCGCCTCCGGGTCGTCGTCGGACGGCCCGTCGTGGACGATCCCCAGCCCGAGCACGTCGCGGTAGAAGCGGATCGTGCGATCGGCGTCGCTGCAGATCGCCGTGACGTGGTGCAGGCCGCGCAGGCGCATGCGTCGTTCATCTGCCACCGCGCGGAGGATATTCGCTGCGAGCGGCGGATTCCGCGCCGGTCGCGCGCGGCGCCGGCGCGTCGCGCAGGCGCGCGAGCAGCACGACGTCGACGTGGCGGCCGCGCTCGACGTTGCGCGCGCGCATGATCCCCTCCTCGTGGAAGCCGATCGCGCCGGCGAGCGCGCGGGCGGCAGTGTTCTCGGGCGTCGTCATGATCTCCAGCCGGTGCAGGGGCAGCCGCGCGAAGGCCCAGTCGACGAGCAGCGAGACGGCGGCGCGGCCGACGCCGTCGCCGCGCGCGCCGCGCACGAGCCAGTAGCCGATCTCGGCGCGCTGGTTGGCGAAGTCGATCGTGTGCAGCATCACGTGGCCGAGGAACGGGCGCCGCGTGACGGCGTCAGTCACCGCCAGGCCGAGGAACTCGCCGCGGGCGCGCAGGCGCGGCTGGCGCGCGATGAAGCGGCGCACGCTGCTCTCGGTCGGGTCGCGCTCGCTGCCGACCAGCTCGCCGAGCCGCGGATCCTCGCGGAAGGCCGCCACGAACGGGACGATGTCGCGCGGACGCAGGCGGCGCAGCGCGATCCCGTCGCGCTGCAGCCCCTCGGGGACCGGGAGGGACGGCACTCCCCCAGTTAACCGCGCGCGCTCGGCGGCGCGCCCGCTCGCCCGGCGCGACGCGCCGGCGCTCAGCGGCGCGTGACGTGCTCGCAGTGCTCGAGCACGTCGAGCTTGTCGGCCACGACCGTGTCGACGCCGCCGCCGCAGTCGACCGTGTCGCGCGCGCCGTCGCGGACGTCGATGCGGTCGTTGCCCGGGCCGGCTTCGATGCGGTCGCGCCCGCGGCCGCCGACGATCGTGTCAGCGCCGGCGCCGGAGACGATCTGGTCGTCGCCGGCGCCGCCGTCGATGCGGTCGTTGCCGCCCTCGGTCGCGATCAGGTCGTCGCCCGCGCCGCCGTCGATTGTGTCGTCGCCGCCGCCGGTCGCGATCCAGTCGTCGCCGCTGCCGCCGTCGATCGTGTCCTTGCCGGTGCCGCCGTCGATCTCGTCGTCGCCGGCGCCGCCCGCGACGACGTCGTTGCCCGCGCCGGCGGAGATCGAGTCGTCGCCGCTGCCGCCGTCGATCCGGTCGTTGCCGCGGCCGGCGAGGATCTGGTCGCGGCCGGCGCCGCCGCTCAGCGTGTCGCCGCCGCCGGAGCGGTCGTCGGCGTCGCGGCAGTCGGACGGGATCAGCGCCGGCGCGGCGCAGACGCCGTCGCCGACGATCAGGTCGTCGCCGGCGCCGCCGTCGATCGTGTCGGCGCCGCCGAGGCCGTAGAGCGTGTCGTCGCCGGCCTTGCCGTCGATCGTGTCCGGGCCTGGCGTGCCGACGATGAAGTCGTCGAGGTCGGTCCCGATCAGCGGCGCCTGCGCGCGCGCCGCGACGGGCGCGAGCGCCGCGCCGGCGAGCGCGAGGCAGAGCAGCAGGAGCAGGCGGGTCATCGCGTCCTCGCTAACCCGCCCCGGCGGCAGGCGATGCGGTGCGCGCGGCGCGGAGCGGCGGCGAGCGCCGCTCCACGCCCGCGAGCGCGCCTACGACGTCGCCTGGACGGCGGCGTCGGGGTGAGCCTGCAGGGTCTCCTCGCCGGACTCGCCCGTGCGGATCCGGTAGGCCTCCTCGACGGGCAGGACGAACACCTTGCCGTCGCCGATCGAGCCGGTGCGCGCGTGCTTGAGGATCGCCTCGACGACCGTCTGCACGTCGCCGGTCGCCACGACGCACTCGATCTTGACCTTCGGCCGCAGCCAGTTGGTCAGCTCGGCGCCGCGGTAGCGCTCCGTGATCCCCTTCTGGCGTCCGGAGCCCTTGACCTCCGAGATCGACAGGGACGGGAACCCGAGCGTCAGCAGCTCGAGCCGGATCGGCTCGAACGCCTCGTGTCTGATGTATGCCTCGATCTTCTTCACGCTGTGACCTCCCGAGTGGACGGTACCCGCGCCGCCGGCACCGCGGGCTCGCTGGGAGCCGCGTAGCCGATCAGCTCGGGAGCTGGGATGAACTGCTCCGGGTACCCGTACATGCCGTGCTCGGAGATGTCCAGTCCCGCATCCTCCTCCTCGGCGCTGACGCGCAGGCCGTAGATCCGCCTGATCGCCCAGAACGTGGCGAACGAGAGCGCGAAGACGAACGCGAAGGCGGCGACGACGCCGACGATCTGCGCGCCCAGCTGGCGCAGCGAGCCGTCGTAGAGGAAGCCGGGCCGACCGACCGCGTTGTAGGCCGCCAGCCGCGGCGAGCTGAAGATGCCGCAGGAGAGCGTGCCCCAGATGCCGGCCAGGCCGTGCGCCGAGAGCGCGCCGACGGGATCGTCGATCCGCTTGTCGATCGCGAAGATCCCGAAGACGACGATCACGCCGGCGACCGCGCCGATGATCGGCGCCGCCCACGGCTCGACGTAGCCGGACGGCGCCGTGATCGCCACCAGCGCGGCGATCGCGCCGTTGCCGGCCATGCCGATGTCGATCGTCCGCGCCTTCAGCCACATCACGGCGACGGCGGCGATCACGCCGGCGGCGGCCGCGAGGTTGGTGACGACGGCGATCTGCGCGAAGCGGCCGTCGAGCGCCTGCAGCCCGGAGCCCGGGTTGAAGCCGAACCAGCCGAGCCAGAGGATCAGCACGCCGAGCCCGAAGAGCGGCATGCTGTGCCCCGGGATCGCCCGCGGGCGGCCGTCCTCGCCGTACTTGCCGCGGCGCGGGCCGAGCAGCAGCAGCGCCGCGAAGGCGCCGGTCGCGCCCATCAGGTGGACGACCGTCGAGCCGGCGAAGTCCTGCATGCCGAGGCGCGCGGCGAGCCAGCCGCCGGCGAAGATCCAGTGCGCGCCGATCGGGTAGATCAGCGCCGAGAAGACGATCGCGTAGATCACGTAGACGCCGAACTTGATCCGCTCGAGCGTCGTGCCCCAGACGATCGCCAGCGAGACGGCGCAGAAGACGAACTGGAAGAACCACAGCGTCTCGACGGTCACGTGGCCGCCGGAGCGTGGACCCGAGTAGGCGAGCGGGAAGCTGTCGGCGCCGGCCAGGAAGAAGCCGTGCGTGCCGATCAGCGGCCCGCCGCCGCCGAACGAGAAGGCGAAGCCGACGGCGTAGAACACCAGCGCGCAAATCGAGAAGTTGACGAGGATCTTCGCGATCACCGTGCCGGCGTTCTTGCCGCGCGAGAAGCCGATCTCCAGGAACGCGAAGCCGGCCTGCATGAACATCACGAGGATGCCGGCGACCAGCACCCAGATCGAGTTGAGAGCGATGACGGTAGGCAGCATGTGCCGGCGATCATCCGCCGGCGCGGCGCGCCGATCCTTGTCCCTACGTCGAAGATTCGCCGCCGGTGGATCGCCCGGCGGCCGAGCGCGGCGCCGTGACGCGGGCGACGAGCACGGCGACGTCGTCGCGCAGGACGCCGCCGCCGGCCGCCAGCGCCCGGCGCAGGCAGCCGTCGGCGGCCGCGGCCGCGCCACCGTCGCTGACCTCGCCGAGCAGCCGCGCGACCTCCTCGGTCGTCAGCGTGTGCGCCGGCGCGCCGGCCTCGGTCAGCCCGTCGGTGTAGAGCGCGAGCGTGTCGCCGGGCGCGAGCGCGACGCGCGTCTCGCTCAGCAGCGGCGCCTCGATCACGCCGAGCAGCGTGCCGGCGCAGGCGAGCGGCCGCGGCCGCCGGGCGGCGTCGAGCAGCACCGGCGGCGGATGGCCGCCGCAGGCCAGCGCCAGCTCGAAGCCGCCCGCAGGCCGCTCGCGCAGCGTGCCGTAGATCGCCGTCAGGAACTGGCCCGTGCGGCCCTCGGCCAGCACGGCGCGGTTGAGCGCCTCGAGCACCGCGACGGGGCTCGCGTGGTCGGCGGCCGCGGCGCGAATCGTGTGGCGCGCCAGCGCCGTCAGCGCGGCCGCCTCGACGCCCTTGCCGCAGACGTCGCCGATCGCGATCCCCCAGCGTCCGTCGCCGATCGCGAAGGCGTCGTAGAAGTCGCCGCCGACCTCGACCCCGGGCGCGCCCGTCTGCAGCCGCGCCGCCAGCTCCAGGCCGGGGATCCGCGGCAGCGCCCGCGGCAGCAGCGAGGCCTGCAGCGTCTGCGCGACGAAGTGCTCGCGCTCGTAGGCCTGCGCGCGCGCCAGCGCGATCGCGCTCTGCGAGGCCAGCGCGTGCAACAGCGCGCGCTCGTCGTCGTCGAGCGCGACGAGCCGCGGGAAGCGCAGCGACAGCGAGCCGAGCACGCGCCCGGAGGCGACCATCGGCACGGCGACGGCGCTCCACGACGCGCCGCCGGACGGCGCCGCGTCGACGGCGACCAGCGTCCGCTCGCGCACCGCGCGCACGACCGCGGCGTCGGCGTCGGCGCCCAGCGGGTGGCGATCGCGCTCGCCGGCGCCGGCGACGCGCACCAGCGCGTCGCCGCCGCGCTCGCCGACCCAGACGCCGGCACGCGCGTCCGGGAAGGCCGCCTCGGTCTCCTCGCGCAGCGCGACCGCGACGTCCTCGACGGTCGCCGCCGCGGCCAGCGCGGCGGTCGCCGCCTGCAGCCGCTCGCGCGCCAGCTGGGCGCGGCGGCTGGCGGTGATGTCGCTGACGGCGACGCCGACCGCCAGCAGCGGCCGCGCCTCGCCCGGCGGACCGTCGGCGCGGACCGGGAAGTAGCTGGCCAGGTAGACGCGCCCGCCGGCGGCGTGCTCGGCGTCGAGCACCGGCTCGCCGCTCGCGGCGACGCCGCGGACGACCTCGACCTCCAGCGCCACCTCCTCGGCGCCGCGGCCGATCAGCCGCTCGGCGGCGACGCCGTACATGCGCGCGAGCGCGTCGTTGACGCGCAGCACGCGCAGCTCCGGGTCCAGGAACGCGAGCCCGAGCGGCGCCGTGCGGAAGACGGCGTCCAGCTCGGCCAGGTGCCGCTCCGACATCCGCCCCAGGCTCTCGGCGGAGAGGTTGAAGACGCGCGCCAGCTCGCGCGTCTCCGGCGGTCCGGCCTCCGGCAGCCGCGCCGCGAAGCTGCCGCCGCCGAGCTCGCGCGCGAAGCGCTGCAGCCGCCGCACCGGCGTGACGATCGCGCGCACGGCGCCGATCGCGATCGCCACGATCAGCACCAGCAGGACCGCCAGGCCGATGCTGGCGATCCTGATCGAGCGGTCGCGCAGCTGCGCGCTCCTGGCGCGGCGGTTGGTCTGCTCGGCCGTCTCGGCGACGACGTAGCGATCGAGCCGCGCGCGGAAGACGGCGAAGCGGCGAGCGCCCTCGCTGACGGCGGCCGCCGTCTGCTCGTGCGTCGCGATCGCCTCGTTCAGCAGCCGCGTGTAGCCGGCCAGCGCGTCCAGCGCCTGCGCGATCAGCCGCCGCTGGGCGGGGTCGTCCTCGACGCGCGCGAGCTGCGCGGCCGCGACCGGCAGCTGCGCCCGCGCCTGCCGGTAGCCGCCGCGCAGCGCCGGCGCGCGCGAGAGCAGGTAGCCGCGCACGTCGGACTGCATCGTCAGCGCGGTCGTCTCCAGCCGCGCCGCCTGCTCGAGCGCGTCGCTGGTCGCGCGCGCCCGCGTCGACGCGGTCCGCTCGCCGACGAGCCCGCGCAGCAGCACGCCGAAGATGAACGCCGAGACCAGTGCGATCACGATCGCGGCGACCGCCACTCTGAGCCGCAATCCCCACGGTCTGCGCACGGACGCACCCTATTCGCGGGCGAGGCGGCGATGGGGCGGATCGGTTGCCGTTCGTCGATCTGGATGCCACGATCGCCGGCGGGAGAACCCGCCGATGTCGCCGTCCCACCACCTCCCCCCGGCCGCGGACGCCCGGCACGCCGAGCGCCTCGTCGCGCAGTCGCAGGCGCTGCTCGGCGCGGCCGGCGGCGACGGCCGGCTGCGCTGGCTGAGCCCCGCCTGGCAGCACTGGATGGGCTACGACGACAGGCAGCTCTACGCGCAGCCGTACCTGAGCTTCGTCCACCCCGACGACGTCGTCCGCGTGCGCGACTTCGCCGCGCGGCTGGCGCGGATGGCGCCGGGCGAGAGCCTGCAGCTGGAGGTGCGCGTGCGCCGCGCCGACGGCGAGCACCGCTGGCTGCGCTGCAGCGCCACGGTCGCCGACGCGCCGGAGTCGCTCGCCTACCTGTCGGCCACCGACGTCAGCGACCTGCGCGAGGCGCTGGGCGAGCTGGCGCGCCGCGGCGCCGAGCTGGAGCGCTCGAACGCCGAGCTGGAGCGCTTCGCGAGCGTCGTCTCGCACGACCTGCGCTCCTCGCTGACCGCCGTCGCCGGCTTCCTCGAGCTGATCGAGTACCGCTACGGCGAGGAGCTGGCCGGCGGCGCGCGCTCGCTGCTCGGCTCGGCGCAGCGCTCGGCCGACCGCATGCGCGCGCTCGTCGAGGACCTGCTCGCCTACGCGCGCGTCGGCCACTCCGGGCGCGAGCGCGAGCCGGTCGACGTCGGCGCGCTCGCGCGCGGCGTCGCGGCCACCGTCGCGCCGCGCGCGCGGCTGCGGCTCGGCCCCGGCCTGCCGACCGTGCGCGCGCTGCCGCGCGAGCTCGAGCAGCTGCTCGCGAACCTGATCGGCAACGCGGCGAAGTTCGTCGCCGCCGACGTCGAGCCCGAGATCGAGCTGACGGCGGCGCGCGAGGGCGGCGGCTGGCGCTTCGAGCTTGCCGACAACGGCATCGGCCTGCCGAGCGAGCGGGCCGGCGACGTCTTCGGCATGTTCGCGCGCCTGCACGAGGCCGACGGCTACCCCGGCTCGGGCATCGGCCTGGCGATCGCCGAGAAGGTCGTCGAGTCGGCCGGCGGCAGGATCTGGGCGCGCCCGCGCGCCGGCGGCGGCACGGTCTTCGCGTTCACCTGGCCGGACCGGCAGTGATCGAGGGCGAAGGCCGATCGCCGCGTTTTGGACAGCTGGACAAGGTGGCCGCCCGGCCGCGCGCATACGCTGGACGCGCTGTCTCTGATCCAGAGGAGGACCACGCTCGCAATGCCCACGCACTCGCGCACGCCCAACGTCAGCGCCGCCCGCTGGAGCCCGAACGGGGGCGCGCTCGGCCAGGCGGACCTGACCCTGCCCGGCGCCGCCTTCTTCGGCGAGAACGTGTTCTCCGTCGCCGTCCAGCGCTCGCGCCTCTCGAAGGCGATCTACCGACAGCTCGAGGCGACGCTCGCCAAGGGCGAGCCGCTGACGCCGGAGCTGGCCGACGCGGTGGCCGCGGCGATGCGCGAGTGGGCGATGGAGCGCGGCGCGACGCACTACACGCACTGGTTCCAGCCGCTGACCGGCTCGACGGCCGAGAAGCACGACTCCTTCTACGGGCCGACCGGTGACGGCAACGCGATCGCCGAGTTCTCCGGCAAGGAGCTGATCCAGGGCGAGCCCGACGCCTCCTCGTTCCCGACCGGCGGCATCCGCGCGACCTTCGAGGCGCGCGGCTACACGGCCTGGGACCCCTCCTCCCCCGCCTTCATCCTCGAGAACCCGAACGGCGCGCTGCTCTGCATCCCGACGGCGTTCACGTCCTGGACCGGCGAGGCGCTGGACACGAAGATCCCGCTGCTGCGCTCGATGGACGCGCTCTCGAAGTCCGCCGTGCGCGCGCTCGGGCTGCTCGGCGAGCCGGCCGAGCACGTCTTCACGACCGTCGGCGCCGAGCAGGAGTACTTCCTGATCGACGAGCAGTACTACTTCCAGCGCCCCGACCTGCTGACGACGGGCCGCACGCTGTTCGGCGCCAAGCCGCCGAAGGGCCAGGAGCTCGACGACCACTACTTCGGGTCGATCCCCGAGCGCGTGCTCGCCTACATGCTCGAGACCGAGAAGGAGCTGGCCAAGCTCGGCGTGCCGATCAAGACGCGCCACAACGAGGTCGCGCCCGGCCAGTACGAGCTGGCGCCGATCTTCGAGAACTCGAACGTCGGCACCGACCACCAGCAGCTGGTGATGCAGGTGCTGCAGCAGGTCGCGCGCCGCTACGGGCTCGTCTGCCTGCTGCACGAGAAGCCGTTCGCGGGCGTCAACGGCTCGGGCAAGCACAACAACTGGTCGATGGGCACCGACGCCGGCCTGAACCTGCTGAACCCGGGCGACACGCCGCACACGAACCTGATCTTCCTGTTCTTCTGCACGGCGGTCGTTCAGGCGGTCGACGCGCACCAGCAGCTGCTGCGCGCCTCGGTCGCCTACGCCGGCCAGGATCACCGGCTCGGCGCCGACGAGGCGCCGCCGGCGATCATCTCGATCTTCCTCGGCGCCGACCTCGAGCGCGTCTACTCGGCGATCGAGACCGGCTCCGGCGACGCGGCGACGCCGCAGGCCTACCTCTCGCTCGGCGCCTCCGTGCTGCCGCGGCTGCCGCTCGACGGCGGCGATCGCAACCGCACGTCGCCGTTCGCCTTCACCGGCAACAAGTTCGAGTTCCGCGCGCTCGGCTCGAGCATGTCGCTGGCGACGCCGAACACGGTGCTGAACACGATCGTCGCCGAGGCGATCGACGCGCTCGGCGACCGGCTCGAGGCGGCGCTGGCCGGCGGCGCGACGCTCGAGGCGGCGGTGCTCGACGTCGTCAGGACCGCCTGGACGGAGAGCAAGCGGATCGTCTTCTCCGGCGACGGCTACTCGGCCGAGTGGCACGCCGAGGCCGCCGCGCGCGGGCTCGCCAACCTGCCGCAGACGCCGGACGCGCTGCCGTGGCTGATCGAGCCGAGCACGGTCAAGGCGTTCGAGGCCTACGACGTGCTCTCCGAGCGCGAGCTGCACGCGCGCTACGAGGTCTCGCTCGAGCAGTACATCGTCACGATCAACATCGAGGGCGAGACGGCGGCCTCGATCGCGCGCACGCAGATCCTGCCGGCGGCGATCCGCTGGCTGGCGACGCTGCAGGCCGTCGAGGGCGCCGGCGCGAAGCTGCTGACGGACGAGCTGACGGCGCTCGTCGACGAGCTCGTCGCGGCGATCCAGGCGCTCGAGACGGCGAACCGCGACCACCCGGAGGACGAGGACGAGGACGTCCTCGGCGGCGCCCGCTACGTGCAGCGGGAGGTGATCCCGGCGATGGCCGCGGTCCGCGCCGTCGCCGACCGGCTCGAGCGGATCGTCCCGGACGACCTCTGGCCGCTGCCGAAGTACTCGGAGATCCTCTTCATCAAGTAGCGGCCGGCGCAGGGCGTCGCCAAGCGACAATCGTTGCTAGGTTATGGCCTGGTGGTCCGGCCAATCTCCTCGACTGACTTCGGTGGCATCAACAAGGACGCGCTGCCCGACCAGATCGCGGCGCGACTGATCGACCTGATCCGCGAGCGCCGTCTCCGCTCGGGCGATCGGCTGCCTCCCGAGCGCGAGCTGGCGATCTCGATGGGCGTCTCCCGCTCGTCGCTGCGGGAGGCGCTCCGGGCGCTGTCCATGATCGGCGTCGTGGACATGCGCCACGGCAACGGGACGTACCTCTCGTCGCTCGAGCCGGCGAGCCTGATGCGGCCGGTCGGCCTCGTCCTCTCGCTCTCGGAGAGCGGCATGGACGAGCTCTTCGAGGCACGCAAGCTGGTCGAGCCCGGCCTGGCCGCGCTCGCCGCCCGGCGCGTCGACGACGCGACGCTGGCGCGGCTGCACGGCTGCGTCGAGCGCTCCGCGCAGGCGGTCGGCGACCACGACGCGTTCATGCGCGCCGACCTGGAGCTGCATGACACGATCGCGCACGCCGCGGGCAACGCGATCCTCGAGCGGCTGATCGACTCGATCCACTCGCTGGGGATCGCGTCGCGGCGCGCCACCACCGCGATCCCGGGCGTGGAGGCACGGACGGTGGACGACCATCGGGCGATCGTCGAGGCACTCGCGGCTCGCGACGGCGAGCAGGCGCGGCGGGCGATGCTCACGCATCTGGAGAACGTCGAGAGGTCACGCGAGAGATGAGACGGCCAGGCAAGATCGTCGCGATCGGGCTGAACTACATGGACCACATCCGCGAGACGGGCGCGACGCCGCCCGACTCGCCGCTGATCTTCGCCAAGTTCACGACGAGCGTGATCGGCGACGGCGACGCGATCAGGCTGCCGGCGATCAGCGAGCGGGTCGACTGGGAGGTCGAGCTCGCCGTGATCATCGGCCGGGCGGCGCGCGCGGTCGACGCGCACGACGCGCTCTCCTACGTCGAGGGCTATACGGTCGCCAACGACGTCTCGGCGCGCGACCTGCAGCAGGCCGACGGCCAGTGGGTGCGCGGCAAGAGCATCGACACCTTCTGCCCGCTCGGGCCGCGCGTCGTACCGGCGAGCGAGATCCCCGACCCGCAGGCGCTGCGGCTGACGACGCGGGTCAACGGCGAGCTGGTCCAGGACGCGACCACCGGCTTGATGATCTTCGACGTCGCGACGCTGATCAGCCACTGCTCGCATGCCTTCACGCTCGAGCCGGGCGACGTGATCCTGACGGGGACGCCGTGGGGCTGCGGCGAGTTCATGGAGCCCAGGCGCTCGCTGGCGCCGGGCGATGTCGTCGAGTGCGAGATCGAGGGCATCGGCGTGCTGCGCAACCCGGTGCAGGCAGCATGAGGGTGCTCGTCCCGGAGTCCGTCGACGGCGTGCTCGCGGCGCTCGGCGAGCGGCGCTGGCTGATCGCCGGCGGCACGCAGGTGATGCCGCGCCTGAACGACGAGCCGGTCGAGCTGGACGCCCTCGTCAGCCTGCGCCGGGCCGGCATCTCGGGCGTCAGCGTCCGCGACGGCGTCGCCACGATCGGCGCGGCGACGCCGCTCTCGAAGCTCGACCTGCCGTTCCTGCGCGGCGCGGTCGAGTCGATCGCCTCCCCCACGATCCGCAATCTCGCCACCGTCGGCGGCAACCTGTTCGCCGAGCAGCCCTACGGCGACCTCGCGGTCTGCCTGCACGCGCTCGACGCCGAGGCCCAGATCGACGGCGCCGACTGGGTGCCGATCGCGCAGGCTCGCCGGCTGGTCAGCGCCGTGCGCTTCAGCATGCCCGGCGACGGCGAGTGGTTCTACACGAAGGCGATGCGCCGGCGGCACAACTCGGCCTCGATCGTCACCGTCGCGGCGATCGTCCGCGACGGTCACGCCGCGCTGGCGCTCGGCGGCGTCGCCCGCACGCCGGTGCGCGCGGCGGCGGCGGAGACGCTGTTGGCAGCGGGCCTGAGCCGCGACCGCGTCGAGGCCGCCGCGCAGGCGGCGCAGCAGGCGATCGATCCGTTCGACGACGCCTACGCCAGCGCGTGGTACCGCCGCCGCGTGCTGGGCGTGCACATCCGCCGGGCGCTGCTCGGCGAGTGAGGAGCAGACGATGCCATCCACAGTCATCGAACTCGAGGTCAACGGCGAGCCGCGGGAGTTCCTCGCGGCTCCGGGCACGACGCTGCTGCAGTCGCTGCGCGACTCGCTCGGGATGACCGCGGCCAAGCGCGGCTGCGCGCAGGGCACCTGCGGCACCTGCACCGTGCTGCTCGACGGCGAGCCCGTGATGTCCTGCCTGGTGCTGGTCGAGACCGTCGACGGCGCCGCCGTCGCCACGCTCGAAGGCGTCGCCGCGAACGGCGAGCTCGACGAGCTGCAGCGTGCCTTCCTCGAGGGCTTCGCCACGCAGTGCGGCTTCTGCACCTCCGGCATGATCATGACCGCCGAGGCGCTGCTCGCCGAGAATCCGAGCCCGACGCGCGAGGACGTCGTCCGCGCGATCTCCGGCAACGTCTGCCGCTGCACGGGCTACGAGAGCATCGTCCGGGCGATCCTCGACGCGGCGGAGCGCCGCAAGGCGGCGGCCTGATGCCCGTCTTCGAGGCCCAGCCGCAGGGCTACGACGTCATCGGCAGGCCCGTCCAGCGCATCGACGCGCTGGGCCACGTCACCGGCCGGACGCAGTTCTTCGAGGACACGCGCGTCACGGGCGACCTGCTGTACCTGAAGGTCGCGCGATCGACACGCCCGCACGCGCTGCTGCGTGAGGTCGACGCCGAGCCGGCGCTGGCGGTCAAGGGCGTCGTCAAGGTCCTGACCTACCGCGACGTGCCGGCGAACTGGTACACGGTCCTGCGGCTGATCGGCGTCGAGCCCAACGACGAGCCGGTGCTGGCCGAGGACCGCGTGCTCTACGTCGGCGAGCCGATCGCCGCGATCGTCGCGACGTCCGAGGCGGCCGCGCTGGCCGGCGCCGCGGCGGTCGAGGTCGAGTACGAGGACCTGCCGGCCGTCCTGGACGTCGAGCAGGCGGTCGCCGAGGGCGCGCCCGCGATCAAGCCGCACGGCAGCAACTCGTTCATCTACGAGGGCCACCCCTTCCGCCGGATCCGCTTCGGCGACGTCGAGCGCGGCTTCGCCGAGGCCGACCGGATCTTCGAGCACCGCTACTCGAGCGCGCCGATCGAGCACGCGCCGACCGAGACGACCGGCTGCATCGTCGTGCCGCAGCCCGACGGCCGCCTGCAGATCCACTCGAACACGCAGGCCTGCTTCTTCACGCTCGACAACACGGCGCTGATCCTCGACGTCCCCTTCGGCAAGCTGCGCGTCAGCGGCGGGACGGTCGGCGGCGGCTTCGGCGGCAAGGTCGACGTGATGGTCGAGCCGCTGGCCTGCCTCGCCGCGCGGGCGCTCGACAAGCCCGTCAAGTTCGTCTACTCGCGCGCGGAGGAGATGCAGGTCTCCTCGCCGCGCGCCGCCGAGCGGATCTACATCAAGGACGGAGTGATGCGCGACGGACGGATCGTCGCCCGCAAGATCACGCTGTACGTCGACTCCGGCGCGTACTCGCGCCACAGCCCGTACGGCACCACCAAGGCGGCGGCGCACCTGCCCGGCCCGTACACGATCCCGAACGTGCACGCCGACTGCTGGTGCGTCTACACCAACCGCACGCCGTCGAGCGCGATGCGCGGATTCGGCGTGACGATCGCCGACTTCGCGCTGGAGTCGCAGATGGACCGGATCGCGAACGAGCTCGGCATCGATCCGTGGGAGCTGCGGCTGCGCAACGCCTACCGCGACGGCGACATGAAGGCGCACCGCAAGGTCGCCGAGGGCACGGCGCTGATCGAGGTGATCCAGCGCGCGGCGCGGCTGGTCGGGCACGAGCTCTCACCCGAGTCGCAAGCCCTCTCGTCGACGGCGGCGCGCTGATGGCCAAGCTGCGCGGCCGCGGCTTCGCGTCGGTCAACTACCCGACGGGCATGAACCTCGGCGGCGATCCGTCGCAGGCGCTGATCCACGCCACGACGACCGGCAGCTTCGTCGTCTCGCTCAGCTCCGTGGACCTCGGTCAGGGACTGAAGACCGTGGTCGCCCAGTGCGCCGCCGAGACGCTCGGGCTGCCGTTCGAGAACGTCGTCATCGACACGGCCGACACGGACACCGGTCCGCACTGCATGGGCACGTTCGCGTCGCGCGGCACGCACCGCGTCGGCAACGCGGTGATCATGGCGGCGCGCGAGGCGCGCGAGGTGATGCTGCAGGCGGCGGCGGACGAGCTCGAGGTCGACGCCGAGGACCTCGAGACCGACGGCACCGGCTTCATCAAGCTCAAGGGCTCTGACGAGAAGCGGATCCACATCGTCGACCTGGCGCTCGCCGCGCACTTCAAGCAGGGCAGGACGATCTCCGGCCGCGGCATCTTCTTGAAGGAGAAGAGCGAGCCGGTGCCCGAGACCGGCGAGATGGATCCGGACTCGTGCCAGGCGCACGCCTGCACGGTGGCCGACGTCGAGGTCGACGACGAGACGGGCGTCGTCGAGGTCCTGGCGATGTACAACGTCTACGAGGTCGGCCGCGCGCTGAATCCCGCGATGGCGACGCAGCAGATCGAGGGCGGCGCCTGGATGGGCATCTCACATGCCCTCTACGAGACGACCGAGCCGTACTACCCGGCGCGCGAGCAGCTGCCGACCGACTTCTGCGAGTACCTGATGCCCGGTCCCGCCGAGAGCGCCGCGATGGAGAGCGTGATCATCGAGCGACCGGCCGAGAACGGACCCTTCGGCGCGAAGGGCATCGGTGAGATGACCGCCAACGCGCCGATCCCGGCGATCGCGAACGCGATCTTCGATGCCTGCGGCGTGCGCGTCGAGCGCATGCCGTTCACCCCAGAGCAGGTCCTGCGCGGCCTGGACGCCCTGAAGGAGAGCACCTGATGCTGAAGCTGATCTCGTTGATGAAGCGCAAGGAGGGCATGACCAAGGAGGAGTTCGTGCGCTGGGCGACCGTCGATCACGCGCCGTTCGCGCGCGAGATCCCGGGCCTGCGCAAGTACGTCGTCAACGTCGCGGTCGCCGACGACGCGCCGTTCGACGCGGCCAACGAGATGTGGTTCGACGACGAGGACGCGCGTGCGGCGGGCTTCGGCTCCGACAGCGGCAAGGCAGCCGGCGCCGACGCGGCCGCGCACACCTCCGAGCGGATCCACCTGAAGACGAGCGAGCACCCGCAGTTCTGATGCGGCGGCCGTCCTTCGAGGAGCTGGGGCGCGCGCTCGACGAGCAGCGCTACTTCGCCGACGAGGGGCTGCTGACGGCGATCCACCTCGCGCTCGTCCTCGAGCGGCCGCTGGCGCTCGAGGGCGAGCCCGGGGTCGGCAAGACCGAGGTCGCGAAGGTGCTCGCCGCGATCCTCGGTCGCGAGCTGATTCGCCTGCAGTGCTACGAGGGCCTGGATGCCGCGCAGGCGCTCTACGAGTGGGATCACCCGAAGCAGCTCCTGTACGCGCGGACGGGCGAGGCGACCGACCTGTACGACGAGCGGTTCCTGCTCGAGCGGCCGCTCCTGCGGGCGCTGCGCTCGCCCGGCGCCGTGCTGCTGATCGACGAGATCGACCGCGCGGACTCCGAGTTCGAGGCCTTCCTGCTGGAGTTCCTCAGCGACTTCCAGATCACGATCCCGGAGCTGGGAACGATCGCCGCGCCGACGGCGCCGGTCGTCGTCATGACGTCGAACCGGACGCGCGAGCTGCATGACGCGCTCAAGCGCCGCTGCCTCTACCACTGGATCCCGTTCCCGGACGCGGATCGCGAGCGGCGGATCATCGCGGCGCGCGCGCCCGGCGTGTCGGCGGCCGCGGCGGCGTCGCTGGTCGAGGCGGTCGCGAGCGTGCGTCGGCTGCAGCTGCTCAAGCCCCCGGGCATCGCCGAGACGATCGACTGGGCGCACGGCGCGACGGTGCTGAGCGACGCGGGCGTGCCCTGGCCGACGGCGCTGCGCTGCTCGCTGGGCCTGCTCCTGAAGGAGGCCGAGGACGTCGAGGCGGCGGCGGCGCTCCTGACGTGAGCCGCGCCGAGGCCCACCTGCACGAGTTCCTGTCGGCGCTCGGACCGGCGCCGGCCAAGCGGATCGACTTCCTGACCGCGCTCGCCGGCGAGCCGCCGCCGAGCCTCGAGCGGCTCTACTGGATCGCGCGCGTGACGCTGCTCTCACGCATCGAGGACGCCGGGCGCTTCGACGCGATCTTCTCCGCGTACTTCGCCGACGGCGCGCTGCCGGTCGTCGAGCCCGTCGAGGACGAGGCGGGCGCGGCGCAGGCGCCGAACCGGTCCGAGGGCGAGCTCGACACCGCCGACTGGGCCGAGGGGTCGGGCAAGAACGCCTCGCGGCTCGACCTTCGACACGCGCGCGAGTTCGACGCCGGTGACGCGTCGTCCGCGCTGGTCGCGGAGCTGACGCGCGCGCTGCCGCGGGTCGGCGCACGCCGGCTGCAGCCGGCGCGGCGCGGCCGCCTCGACCTGCGCCGCTCGCTGCGCGACCCGGTGGAGCTGCGCTGGCGCGACAGGCTGTCGCGGATCCGGCGCGTCGCCGCCCTGATCGACGTCTCCGGCTCGCAACGCGAGCACTCCGCGGACTACCTTCGTTTCGGTCACGCACTGCTCTCGACCGTCGACCGCGGCGAGGTGTTCACCTTCGGCACGCGGCTGACGCGCGTCACCGAGCCGCTGGCGCGCTCGGCGCAGATCGAGCTGGCGGACGCGGACGGCGGCACGAGCATCGGCTCGGCCCTGCAGGCGCTGCTCGACGACAGCCGCCATGTCGCGCGGGTGCGCGGCGCGCTGGTCGTCGTGCTCTCCGACGGGCTCGAGCGCGGCGACCCGCTCCCGATGGCGCGCGCCGTCGAGCGGCTGCGTCGGCTCGCGTACCGCCTGATCTGGTGGACGCCGCTCGGCCGCGACCCGAGCTACCGGCCGTTGACCCGCGGCATCCAGGCGATCCTGCCGTCGCTGGACTCGCTGGCCGGAGCCCATGACCTTCCGACCCTGCTCGACGAGGTCCGGCGCATCCCTGCGACCTGCGCCGGTCCGCGCCGACGAGCCGCAAAGGAGTGGCAGTGATCGTCGACTCGCACCATCACCTCTGGCGCGTCCGGGACCTCGCCTGGCTGCGGGGACCGATGCAGCCGCGGATCTTCGGCCCGTATGCGCCGATCCGCCGGGACTACCTGGCCGAGGAGTACGTCGCCGACGCCACCGCCAACGGCATCGGCCAGAGCGTCTACGTGCAGGCGAACTGGCCGCTGGAGCAGTCGGTCGAGGAGGTCCGCTGGGTGCACTCGGTGCACGAGCAGAGCGGCTGGCCGCACGCGATCGTCGCCTCCGCCGACCTCTTCGACGGCGCCGCGGTCGAGACGTTCGCCGCGGCGCACGCGGCGTCGCCGCTGGTCCGCGGCGTGCGCCTGCAGCTGCACTGGCACGAGAACCCGCAGTACCGCTACGCGTCAGGCCCGCGGCAGATGCACGATCCGACCTTCAGGGCCAACGTCGCCGCGCTCGCGGACTACGGCTGGCTGTTCGAGCTGCAGGTCTTCGCCGCGCAGATGCAGGACGCGGCCCAGTTCGTCGCCGACTACCCGCAGACGACCTTCGTGCTCGTCCACAGCGGCATGCTCGAGGGGGACGTCGGCGAGTGGCGGGCGGGGCTCGAGCGGCTGGCAGCGCAGCCAAACGTCGTCACGAAGCTCAGTGGCCAAGGCACCTTCGTGCACCGCGTGGACGCGGACCTGATCCGGCTCGTCACCGACACGGCCCTCGAGCTCTTCGGTCCAGACCGGTGCATGTTCGGGACCAACTTCCCGGTCGAGCGCATCTGGACCGACATGAGGACGCTCGTCGACGCCTGGAAGGCCGCGATCCCAGAGGACGCAGCCGCGGCGGTGTTCCGCGACACGGCGCGGCGCGTCTACCGCCTCGCGAGCTGAGCGGACGGACGCGGCCGACGTCCTTGGGACCGCTCGCGACGCGGCGGCAGTGCGGTCACAAGACTCCGGTCCGGGACGATGAACCGAGTAGATGCCGCGACCGATCAAGAGCCGTCCGACCGATCGCCGCCTGCTCGAGCGCACGCGAGCTGGCGACGCGGACGCCTTCGGTGACTTCTTCGCGCGCCACGGCGAGACGGTGCTCGCCTTCCTGCGACGCCGCTCGGGCGACGCGGAGCTCGCTGCGGACCTGACCGCCGAGACGTTCGCCGCGGCGCTCGTCGCCGTTCACCGCGGCAACGGCGACGCCGTCGACAACGGCGCGGCGTGGCTGATGGGGATCGCCAAGCACAAGCTGGTCGACAGCGTCCGCGCCGGACGCGCGGAGGCCGTCGCGCGCGAGCTGATCGGCGTGCCGGCGCCGGCGCTCGACGACGACGCGATCGCGTGCATCGACGAGCTGGCCGTAGATGGCCGCGGACTTCGGCTCGCGCTGGCGGCGCTGCCGCGCGACGAGCGGGCGGCGGTGATCGAGCGCGTCCTGCTCGATCGCGACTACGAGGAGATCGCGCGCGGCGCGCAGCAGTCCGCGGTCGTGATCCGCAAGCGAGTCAGCCGTGGCCTCGGCCGGCTTCGCCACGCGATGGGAGTCAAGCCATGACGAGGTTCATGACCGACCTGCAGGCGCAGCTGGTCGCCGCCAGCCGCGAGCTCTCGCAGCAGCGCCCGGCACGCGACGCTCGGCCGCGAGGCATCCGCCGCTGGCGCACGCGGCGGGTGCTGCTGTCGCTGTCCGCGGCGCTCCTGCTGTCCGGTACGGCGGTCGCCGCGACGTCCCAGCTTCCGAGCAAGGACGACGGCCCGGCGATCCTACGGCGGCAGGCCGCGCTGATGCGCGAGCGGCGCGACCACCCGCACGCCCGAGCCCGCGGGCTCGACCCGTCCCGGGCACGGCCGGTCATGACGCTCGCCGACGGGACCAGCGTCTCGGAGCTCAGCGGAGCGGCGGCCACCTGCCTGCTGCTCGGCACGCGCGAAGAGCACTGCTACAGCGCCGGCAACATCGCCGCGGGCATCGGCTACACGATCGGCAACGACTGCAGCGCCGGCAGCGGAGACCCGATGCGCGTCCTCGGCGTCGCGCCGCAAGGCACCGCCGGCGTCCGTGTCGACTACAGCTCCGGCCCCGGGCTCGACGCCACCCCGGTCGCGGACGCCTTCGCGATCGAGGCCACCACCCCGTCCGACGGCGCGCCCTACCCGGTGCGCCTGCGGTTCCTCGATCGAGAGGGGACGCTGCTGCGGTCCAGCGCGATCCGCGACGGCGCCGACCTCTGCATGCGCGGCGATGGCACGCCGGCCGCCGCCGCGCGGGAGGATTGGCGGCATGAGCACCAGTGAGCCCGAACCCGACACCGTGCGGCTGCGCCGCCGCCTCGACGCGCTCGACGACGAGGACGCGATCCGGCGGCTGCTGATCGCCTACTTCCGCGGCATCGAGGCCAAGCGGTCCGACGAGGACTGGCTGGCGTCGGTCTTCGCCGACGACGTCGCGCTGCGCCTGCCGACCGGCACGCACGAGGGGCGCGCCGGGCTCGGCGACTTCACGCGCGCGTCGATCGGGCTCTGGGACCGCAGCCTGCACACGCTGTCCGAGCACCTGATCGACCTCGCCGGCGATGACGCCGCGACGGTCGCGGCCGTCGTCGCCGCGACCTACGTGCATCGCGCCGGCGACCCCGGCGCGCACCTGCGGCTCGGCGGCTACCTCGAGGCCGGCGCGGTCCGCACGGCCGCCGGCTGGCGGCTGGCGCGGCTGTCGATCCGCGCTGTCTGGACCGAGGGCGCCCCGGCGACGCGTCCGTAAGGCGGGGCTCCAGGTGCGCCGCCGCGGGCGCGCCCGGCAGCGTCGCTCGCGCCCGCGCGCGAACGACGTCTGTCGCGCACTTCTGACGGCGCCGGCATGAGAACTAGACCTTCGGCGGGTGCCGCGGCCGTAAAGCTCGCCGCAGCGCCTGCCGATGAGGGCCTTGGGCCTGCATGGTGCCCAATTCCCTGACGGTCTCGGCCCCGCCCCATCCCCGGGCGGGGCCGAGTTCGTCGTGGGCGCTAGCGTCTGGCGCCGTGCCGGCGCCGTCGCTCACGCTGATCACCGGCGCCGCGGGGACGATCGGCGGCGTCCTGCGCGCCGGCCTGGCGCGCCCGCTGCGCCTGACCGACGCGCGCGAGCCGGCCGACCTGCGCGCGGACGAGGCGTTCGTCGCCGCCGACCTCGCCGACCGCGCGGCGATCGACCGCGCCGTCGCCGGCGTCGACGCCGTCGTCCACCTCGGCGCGATCGCGACCGAGGCCGCCTTCGACGACCTCGCCGGCCCGAACCTGCACGGCGCCTTCAACGTCTTCGACGCCTGCCGCCGCCACGGCGTGCGCCGCGTCGTCTTCGCCAGCTCCAACCACGCCACCGGCATGTACCCGGCCGGCGCGCCGCTGGACGAGACTGTCGCGCCGCGGCCTGACACGCTGTACGGCGTCACGAAGGCTTACGGCGAGGCGCTCGGGCGCCTGTACGCCGACAAGTTCGGGCTCGAGGTCGTCTGCCTGCGGATCGGCACCTTCGCGCCGCGCCCGCCCGACCGGCGCGCGCTCTCGACCTGGCTCTCGCACGGCGACGGCGTGCGGCTCGTCGAGGCGGCGCTGAGCGCCGCCGACGTCGGCGGCTTCGCGATCGTCTACGGCGTCTCCGCCAACGCGCGCTCCTGGTGGCCGCGCTCGGACGCGGCGCGGCGGATCGGCTACGAGCCGCGCGACGACGCCGAGGCCTTCGCCGCCGAGCTCGCCGACGCCGGCGAGCGCTACGAGCGCCAGGGCGGCGAGATGACCGCGCGCGACTACGGCGGCTGGACGCGCGCCTGAGCGGCGAGCGCGGCCGCGCCTCGACGGCCGCGAAATGCGACATAGCAGCTTCCGACCAGGCCGCTCTCGGGTTAAGGTCAGCGGCCGACGTGAGCATGGCAGCCGCACCGACACCGGCCTTGACCCCGCGCGAGTCGCAGATCCTCGCGCTCGTCGCCGCCGGACTGACGACGCCGCAGATCGCCGACCGGCTCGGCATCGCGGTCGACACGATCAAGACGCACCTGTCCAGCGTCTATCGCAAGACGGGCACCGGCAACCGCGTGCAGGCGGCGCGCTTCTACCTGCGCAGCTACGGCGGCGGCGCGCCCGCGGCGGCCGGCGCGTCGCCGCCCGCGACGACCGCGGCGCCGGCCGACGCGACGCTGCTCGGCCAGCAGATCGCCGCGATCGAGGCGCGCCTGGACGAGCTCGCCGAGGCGCGCCAGGAGGCCGAGCTGCTGCAGCGCATGCTCGACGCCCTGCGCGCGCTCGACCGCGGATAGTGGTCGCCCGGCGGCCACCCCGGCCGCCAACCTTGCCAAAGGTGTGTCAAGGTTGCGCTACGGTATGGCGACCATGCGTGACTTCCTCGCCGCCGCCCGCGACCGCGTCCTCGTCTTCGACGGCGGCATGGGAGCGACGCTCGAGCAGTTCGACCTCAGCCTCGAGCGCGACTACCGGCTTCCCGGCCGCGCCCACGAGGCGCTCGTGCTCAACCGGCCCGACGTCATCGAGGGCGTCCACGAGTCGTTCGTCGCCGCCGGCGCCGAGGTCGTCGAGACCGACACCTTCCAGGCCTCGCGGCTCAAGCTCGCCGAGTGGGGCCTCGCCGACCACACGCTGGAGATCAACCGCCGCGCGGCCGAGATCGCCCGCAAGGCGGTCGGCGAGGCGCGCTTCGTCGCCGGCTCGATCGGCCCGACCGGCTTCCTGCCGGCGTCCGAGGAGCCGAGCCTCGGCCAGATCCGCTTCCGCGAGCTGGTCGAGGTCTTCAGCGAGCAGGCGCAGGGCCTGCTCGAGGGCGGCGTCGACCTGCTGATCGTCGAGACCGCGCAGGACATCCTCGAGGTCAAGGCGGCGATCTTCGGCATCCGCGAGGCGTTCACGCTGACGGGCCGGCGGACGCCGATCCAGGCCTCCGTCAGCCTGCTGCCGAACGGCGGCAAGATGCTGCTCGGCACCGACGTCAGCGCCGCGCTGGCGACGCTCGAGGCGCTCAAGGTCGACGTCATCGGCCTGAACTGCTCGACCGGCCCCGAGGACATGCGCGACGCGATCCGCTTCCTCGGCGAGCACTCGCCGCTGCCGGTGCACTGCATCCCGAACGCCGGCATCCCGCACCAGGGGCCGAACGGCGAGACGATCTTCCCCGAGCGGCCTGACGAGCTGGCCGCCGTGCTCGGCGACTTCGTCGAGCGCTACGGCGTGACGATCGTCGGCGGCTGCTGCGGCACGACGCCCGACCACATCCGCGCGATCAAGCAGCGCTGCGGCGACCACCCGGTCGGCGAGCGCCCGGCGCCGCGGCCGCCGCACATCTCCTCGATGATCGCCGCCGCGCCGCTCGTCCAGCAGCCGGCGCCGACGATCGTCGGCGAGCGCGTGAACTCGCAGGGCTCGCGCAAGGCGAAGGAGATGCTGCTCGCCGACGACTACGACGGGCTGCTGCAGGTCGCCGAGGACCAGGTCGAGGGCGGCGCGCACGTGCTCGACCTCTGCGTCGCGCTGACCGAGCGCACCGACGAGGACGAGCAGATGCGGCTCGTCGCCAAGAAGGTCTCGCTCTCGCAGCCGGCGCCGATCCAGGTCGACTCGACCGAGCCGGAGGTGATCGAGACCGCGCTCGAGCAGATCCCCGGCCGCGCGATCGTCAACTCGATCAACCTCGAGGCGGGCCGCGCCAAGCTCGACAGGGTCGTGCCGATCGCGATGGCGCACGGCGCCGCGCTGATCGCGCTGACGATCGACGAGGTCGGCATGGCGAAGACGCGCGAGCGCAAGCTCGAGATCGCCAAGCGGCTCGTCGAGCTGGTCTGCGACGAGCACGGCATGGACCGCGAGCTGCTGATCTTCGACGCGCTCACGTTCACGCTGACGACCGGCGACGACGAGTGGAAGCCGTCCGCGGTCGAGACGATCGAGGGCATCCGCCTGATCAAGTCCGAGCTGCCGGGCGTCAAGACCTCGCTCGGCGTCTCGAACGTCTCCTTCGGCATCGGCCTGGCCGCGCGCAGCGTCCTGAACTCCGTCTTCCTGCATCACTGCGTGCAGGCGGGGCTGGACCTGGCGATGGTCAACCCGAACCACATCACGCCCTACGGCGAGATCCCCGAGGACGAGCGCGCGCTCGCCGACGACCTCGTCTTCAACACGCGCGAGGACGCGCTCGAGCGCTTCATCGCGCACTTCGAGGCCAAGGGCCCGGCCGAGGCGGCCGACAGCGCCGACCCGACCGACGGCATGGAGCCCGAGGACGCGCTGCACTGGCACATCCTGCGGCGCAAGAAGGACGGCGTCGAGGCGCAGATCGACGCAGCCGTGCAGAAGATCGGCGCCGTCCCGACGCTCAACGACGTGCTGCTGCCGGCGATGAAGGAGGTCGGCGACAAGTTCGGCGCCGGCGAGCTGATCCTGCCGTTCGTGCTGCAGAGCGCCGAGGTGATGAAGCGCGCCGTCGCGCAGCTCGAGCAGTACCTCGACAAGCTCGAGGGCTACACGAAGGGCACCGTCGTGCTGGCGACCGTCTTCGGCGACGTCCACGACATCGGCAAGTCGCTCGTCAACACGATCCTGACCAACAACGGCTACACGGTCGTCGACCTCGGCAAGCAGGTGCCGATCCAGACGATCCTCGAGGCGGCCAAGGAGCACGACGCGACCGCGATCGGCCTGTCGGCGCTGCTCGTCTCGACCTCCAAGCAGATGCCGCTGGCCGTGCAGGAGCTGCAGCAGCAGGGGCTCGCCTACCCCGTGCTGCTCGGCGGCGCCGCGATCAACCGCAAGTTCGCGCTGCGCGCGCTGTACCCGGGCGGCAAGGAGTCCGACGTCGTCTACGACCCCGGCGTCTTCTACTGCAAGGACGCCTTCGAGGGCTTGGCCGTGATGGACAGCCTGGTCGAGCCCGAGCGCCGCGGCGAGCTCGTCGCGCAGGTGCGCGACGCGGCGGCGCGGCTGCGCGAGGTCGGCGAAGAGGAGGAGGTGCTCGACACGAGCGACGACTCCGTCCGCTCGGCCGTGCGCACCGACGTGCCGGTCCCGCAGCCGCCGTTCTGGGGCGTGCGCGAGATCGAGGTCGACCGCGACGAGCTCTTCCGCCACCTCGACACGCACGTGCTGTTCAAGCTCCACTGGGGCGGCCGCGGCGTCAAGGGCGAGGCCTGGCGCACGCTGCTGGAGGACGACTTCCGCCCGCGCCTGGAGCGGATGTGGGCGGCCGCCGACTACCTGCACCCGCGCGCGCTGCTCGGCTACTTCCCCTGCTACTCGGAGGGCAACGAGATCGTCGTGCTCGACCCCGAGGACCGCACGACCGAGATCGAGCGCTTCAGCTGCCCGCGTCAGCCGAAGGGCGACCGCCTCTGCCTGGCCGACTTCTTCCGCCCCAGAACAGATTCCCACCCGCCCGAGCTCGACGTCGTCGCGCTGCAGGCGGTGACGGTCGGCGCCGAGGTGACCGAGCTGATGGCGCAGCTGGAGGCCGACGGCGAGTTCGCCGAGCAGCTGTTCGTCCACGGGCTCGGCGTGCAGACCGCCGAGGGCCTGGCCGAGTGGCTGCACTGGCGCGTCCGCACCGACCTCGGCATCGACGTCCACCAGGGCCGCCGCTACTCCTGGGGCTACCCGGCCGTGCCCGACCAGGCCGAGCACCTGAAGGTCGAGCGCGTGCTCGGCCTGGAGCGCATCGGCATGCAGATCTCCGACGGCTACGCGCCGATCCCGGAGCAGTCGACGCTGGCGCTCGTCGCCCACCATCCGCAGGCCGGCTACTACGGGATGCGCAACGGCCGCCTGCTGCCGGACGGCTCGCCCGACGACGTGATCCGCGGCAGCGCCCGCGACCCCTCGCAGTTCGCCGACCTCGGCGACGAGGACGAGGTCGGCGCGGAGCTGGCGGTCTAGGAGACCTCGATCTCCGCCGACGTGCCCTGGTGGTGGTGCGACTTCAGCGGGGCGAGCGAGACGGGGGCGCTGTGCATCGCGCGCAGCTTGACCTCGCGCCAGGAGACGCCCTCCTTGAGCAGCGCCGGCGCCCCCATCACGAAGGCGGTCGCGACCTCGACGGCCTGGAGGATGATCCCGTAGCCGAGCGCCTGCGCCGAGGAGACGCCGTAGGCGCCGACGAGCACGGCCATGCAGGCGGCCTGGAAGACGCCGATGTTCGACGGCGTGACCGGCACGACGGCCGTCACGTTGACGGCGAAGAGGATCGCCGCGGCGGCGCCGAGGTCGGCCTGGTGGTGCAGCCCGAGCGCGACCAGCAGCACGTAGCAGGCGGCCGTCTGCAGCGCCCAGGCCAGCAGCTGCATGCCGATCGCGACGACGCCGCGGCGCGGACGCTTGAAGACGGTCAGGCCGCTGCGCACGCGCGACAGCGCGAGCCGGCCCTGGTTGACCCAGCGGCTCAGCCGCGCCGAGCGCGACGGTAGGCCGGAGCGCAGCAGCGCCGGCGCGGCGAGCACGGCGAGCAGCAGCGCCAGCGGCGCCAGCCCGTACCAGAGCAGCGCCTGCTGGCGGCCGGCGAAGAGGCCGATCGTCGTGAACATGACGGCGCCGAGGATCACCAGCGCGAGCAGGTTGATCAGCGTCTGCGAGACGATCGTGCCGAGCACGACGGGCAGGCGCTCGCGCGCGCGGCCGAGCCGGCGCGAGACCACGAGCGCGCGCGAGACCTCGCCGAGGCGGGCGGGCAGCGTCGCCGACATCAGCACGCCGATCGACGTGCCCTGCACGGCGTCGACCAGGCGCGGGCGCGCCTCGGGCATCGCCGCCTTCAGGATCGCGTGCCAGGAGACGGCGCGGGCGAGCATCGCCAGGCACATCAGCGCCAGGCCGAGCACGACCCAGGCCGGCTGCGAGCGCACGAGCGCGTCGCCGATCGAGTGGACGCCGATGTGCTTGACCGCAAAGTAGGCGCCGACCGCGGTGCCGAGCGCCGCGCCGGCGACGGCGCCGCGGCGGGCGATGCGCACGGCCGCGCGCCCGGGCGCCGGGCGCGGCGCCGGGTCCAGCGAGGGCAGCCGGCGCGCGGGCGACGCGACGCGCAGGTCGGCCGAGCGGCTGCCGATGCGGACGGCCAGGCGCTCGCCCGTCGTCATCGGCTTGGGCACCGCGCGCGCGTCCTCGTAGGCCTGCACGACGCTCTCGGCGACGCGCGGCCAGGCGTACTGCTCGGCGCTGCGGCCGGCGTCGACCGCCAGCCGCTGCACGCGCGCGGGATCGAGCGCGAGGTCGCGCAGCGTCTCCGCCAGCGCGGTCGCGTCGCCGCGCGGCACGAGCACGCCGTTGCGGCCGTCGGCGACGACGGCGCGGTAGCCGGCGATGTCGGAGGCGACGACCGGCGTGCCGGCCGCGAACGCCTCGGTCAGGACCATGCCGAAGGACTCGCCGCCGAGCGACGGCGCGCAGAGCACGTCGGCGCCCTGGACGACGGCGACCTTGGTCGCGTCGTCGACGCGGCCGAGCGCCGTGATGCCGGTCGCGTCGACCAGCAGCGGCGCCAGCTCCTCCGGCGTCGAGCCGACGATCGTCAGCTCGACCGGCACGTGCGCGCGCAGCGCCTCGAAGGCGCGCAGCAGCAGCGGCAGGCCCTTGCGCTCGACCGCCTGGCCGACGAAGGCGATCCGCAGCGGCGCGCCGGGCGCGCGCGGCACGGGCACCGGCGCGCCGCCCGCCGGCAGCTGCACGCCGTTCGGGATGATCCGGTAGTGACCGCCGTAGAAGCGCCGGCCGGTCCAGGCCGCGGCCTCCGAGACGGCGATCCGGACGTGCAGGTGGTTGATCCGCCGGCGCGCGCCGAAGGCGGCCGCGACCGCGTGCGGGGCGCGCGCCTCCGAGTAGGTGTGGAACGTCCCGACCAGCGGCGCGTCGGTGCTCGCCGTCGCGTCCCAGCAGATCAGCGGCGCGACCGGCTCGTGGATGTGGATCACGTCGAACTGGCCGGCGCGCAGCTCGCGCCGCAGCCGCGAGATCGCCTGCGGGACGACCGCCAGGTTCGAGATCGCACCGTTGGAGGGCCAGCCGACGGTGCCGGTCAGCGGCACCAGCCACTCCGGCAGCTGCATCCGCTGCGGGCGCGCGCCGCGATGCGTCAGCCGCGTGCGGCGGCTGTCCGGGTCCGACGGCGCGTAGACGCGCAGCTCGTGCCCGGCCGCGGCCAGCTGGTTCGCCAAGGCCTCGATGTGGCGGGTCACCCCGCCGGGGTAGGTCCACGAGTAGGGCGATACCAGCGCGACTCGCATCAGCCGAATCCTACGAGCGTCCTAGGTCGTCGAGACTACGGCTAACCGCTCTTCACCTATGCTGGAAGCCCGATGCCGGTGCGCCAGTTCGTCAAGTACACCTTCCTGAAGGTCGACCCCGCGTGGCGCCGGCTCGCCGCCGCCGAGCGGGCCGAGCACAAGCGCGAGGTGATCGCCGCCTGCGAGGACTTCGCGGCCGAGCGGCTGCTGCGCGCCTTCTCGCTCGTCGGCACGCGCGGCGACGCGGACCTGCTGCTGCTGACGCAGGCGACCGACCTCGAGCGGATCCACGAGTTCCACGTCGTGCTGGCCCAGAGCGGCCTGCTCGGCTGGTGCGAGATCCCCTACTCCTTCCTGGCGATGACGAAGCCGTCCGAGTACTCGGACGAGTCGCGCCTGGAGGTGCGTCCGGCGCACGGCAGGTACCTGTTCGTCTACCCCTTCGTCAAGACGCGCGCCTGGTACGCGCTCGACGCGAAGGAGCGCTGGCGGATCATGCAGGAGCACATCGAGGTCGGCCGCGAGTTCCCCAGCATCGACCTGAACACGAGCTACTCGTTCGGGCTCGACGACCAGGAGTTCGTCGTCGCCTTCGAGGGCGACGAGCCGCAGGACTTCCTCGACCTCGTGCAGAAGCTGCGGACGACCGAGTCCTCGGCCTACACCAAGCGCGACACGCCGACCTTCACCTGCCTGTCGATGTCGGTCGAGCGGGCGCTGAACGCGCTCGACGGCAGCACCGCCGCGCTCGCCGCGCCGCTCGCCGGCTGACCGCCGGCGCGCCCGCTTCGCCGCCGCGGCGGGTGCTCGCGCGGCCGATCCGGCCGCGAATGCGTAGAACCCGCGACGTGTCCATTACCCTTGCCGGCTGATGAAGCGCGCACGCTCGAGGGGGGCGATGCTGCTGGCGGCCGCCGTGCTGGTCGCCGGCTGCGGTGGCTCCGCGCCCAGCACCGATCCGATCCAGTCAGTCCCGACCGACAACGGCATCCGCGCGAAGGTGCGCGAGGCGTCGCACCCGACGCCGGCCAGCTTCGAGAGCGCCAAGGGCAAGACGCTCCAGCAGCTCGCGCAGGGCCTCGTCGGCGGGCCGACCGTCGCGCTCGCCACCTCCGACCTGCCGATCGCGACCGACCGCGTCGCCTTCGGCGTGATCGACAGCCAGGGCCAGGCCGTCTACGGCCAGACGGCGGTCTACGTCGCGCCGGCGCCGAACAAGCCGGCCGCCGGCCCCTACGTCGCGCCCGCCGACGTGCTGCTGACGCAGGCCCGCTACCGCTCCAAGCAGGCCGCGACGGCCGCCGACCCGTTCGCCGCCGTCTACGCCGCGCAGGTGCCGTTCAAGACCGCCGGCCCGTACTCGATGCTGACCGTCACGCGGCTGCCGGACGGCCGCGTGATCGGCGCGACCGCCGCCCTGAAGGTCATCGCCAGCGCCGATGACCCGATCCCCGAGGTCGGCCAGAAGGCGCCGAAGGTCCACACCGACACGCTCGCGAGCGCCAAGGGCGACGTCGCGAAGATCGACACGCGCTCGCCGCCCGACGACATGCACGCCGTCGACTTCGCCGCCGTCGTCGGCAAGAAGCCGGTCGCGCTGCTGTTCGCGACGCCGCAGCTGTGCCAGTCGCAGGTCTGCGGTCCCGTGACCGACCTCGAGGTCCAGATGCAGGCCAAGTACGGCAAGCGCATGGACTTCATCCACCAAGAGGTCTACAAGAACAACAACATCCAGGACGGGCTGCGCCAGCCGCTGCAGGAGTTCGGCCTGCAGAGCGAGCCGTGGCTGTTCGTCGTCAACGCCAAGGGCATCATCACGGCGCGCCTCGAGGGCTCGATCGGCATCAACGCGTTCAACGCGGCGATCGAGTCCGGGCTCGCGAAGTCGCGCTCGTGACGCGAGGGCTGCGGGGGGCGGTCGCGGCGGCGGTGGCCGCGGCCCTGGTCGCGCCGGCGGCGGCGCAGGCGCACGGGCTCGTCGAGCGCGAGCAGCTGCCGATCCCGCAGTGGCTGTTCGCGTGGGCCGCCGCCGCGGTGCTCGTGATCTCGTTCTTCGCGCTGGCGGTGCTGTGGCCGACGCCGCGGCTCGAGCGGGCGCGCTGGCGGCCGCTCGCCGGCGGCCGCGCGCTGGCCTCGCGGCCGCTGCAGGCGCTCTGGGGCCTGGTCGGCGTCGCGCTGGCGGCGGTCACGATCGCGGCCGGCTACGTCGGCAGCGGCACGGCGCTCGACAACTGGGCGCCGACCTTCATCCTGATCTGGTTCTGGGTCGGGCTCGTGTTCGCCTCGGTGCTGTTCGGCGACGTCTTCCGCGCGCTCAGCCCGTGGCGCGCGATCGGCCGGCTGCTGCCGTCGCTGAACCGTCCCTACCCGGAGCGCTGGGGCCGCTGGCCGGCGGCGCTCGGGCTGCTCGGCTTCACCTGGATCGAGCTGGTCTCCGGCTGGGGCGACCATCCGGCGCGGCTGGTCACGGCGGCGCTCGTCTACGTCGCCGCGATGCTCGTCGGTCAGTTCGTCTACGGCGTCGAGAGGTGGTCGACGCGCGCCGACGCGTTCGGCGTCTACTACGGCCTGCTCGCGCGCATCTCGATCTGGGAGACGCGCGACGGCACGCTCGGCGTGCGGCCGCCGCTGACGCGGCTGACGCGGCTCGACCGGACCCCCGGGCTGATCGCCTTCGTGATGGTGATGATCGGCACCGTCACCTTCGACGGGCTCAGCCAGGGCAGCCTCTGGCGCAGCCTCTCGGTCGACGTCGTCGACGTGCTGACGCCGCTCGGGGTCGGCCCGCTGGCGGCGGCCAAGATCGCCTCGACGCTCGGGCTGGCGGCCTGCATCGCGCTGATCGCGGGCTTCTACCGGCTCGGCATCGAGGGCGCGGCGTCGGTCGGCGGCGACCGCAGCCCGCGCGAGCTCGAGCTCGCCTTCATCCACTCGCTGGTGCCGATCGCGGCGGTCTACGTCGCGGCGCACTACTTCTCGTTCCTGATCTTCGAGGGCCAGGCGATCGGCTACCTGGCGAGCGACCCGTTCGGGCAGGGCTGGAACCTGTTCGGCACGGTCGACGCCGGCATCGACTACGGCGTCTTCCCGACCAAGGGGATCTGGTACGTGCAGGTCGCGTTCGTCGTGATCGGCCACGTGGCGGCGCTGACGCTCGCGCACGACCGCGCGCTGAAGCTCTACCGCGACGCGCGCCTGGCCGTGCGCTCGCAGTACTGGATGCTCGGCGTGATGGTCGGCTTCACGTCGCTCGCGCTCTGGCTGCTCTCGCAGGCCGGCGCGTAGCGGGCGCTCGCCGCGCACGCCGCGTCGCTCGACACGCGGCGTCGCTCCGGCAGGCGGCGTCGCGCCCGGCGGCGTCCCGGCTCAGCAGGCCGGCGCCGGCGCCGGCGCGGCGGGCGCGCGGGCGCCGCCCCAGGCGGTCCACGCGGCGAGCGCCGGCCGCGCGCGGCGCAGGTCGGTGCTGACCAGGCCGGTCGGGAAGCGGTCGTCCTCGCGCTCGGTGTACTGGAACGCGGCGCTGACGCGCGGATCGTCGTACCAGCGCCGGAGCCGCGCCTGCAGCGCCTCGCAGCCCTTGCGCCCGTCGGCGATCGCGCGGGCGCCGGAGAGGTCGCTCGGCGCCGGCCCGACGCCGGTCTCGGTGATCCAGATCGTGTACGGGCTCGGGCAGCCGCGCGCGGCGAGCGCCCGCGCGACCGCGTCGACCGGGTCGGGGCCGCCGATATAGGCGTGCTGAGCCCAGATCGTCGACGCGCAGATCAGCTCGCGCGGCAGGCCGGCGATCAGCTCCTGCACCGAGCTCGCGGAGGCGGTCGGCTGCAGCAGGCCGGCGGCGTCGCCGAGCACCAGCCGCTGGTCGCCGGGCGCGGCCGCCAGCGCCTGCTCGAGCGCCTCCGCGATCGCGGCGTAGCCGGCCGGCGCCAGGCTCGGCGCGCCGGCGGCGCAGGTGCCGCGCTGCGGGCTGAGGAAGTAGGGATGGTTAGGCTCGTTCCAGGGGCTCCAGTAGGTCAGCTGCGCACCGACCTGCGCGGCCTCGGCGAGCACCGCCGCGACGAGCGCCTGGTAGGCGCCGCGAGCGCGGCGTCGTCCCGGCCCGTTCGCAGCCGGCCGCGGGCGCGGCGGCCCAGGCGGGCGTGTCGGTGATCACGACGACGCCCTGCCAGCCGCCCTGCGCCTGGCGCGAGGCGAGCGCGCGCAGCTGGTCGGCGACGCCGCCCCAGCCCAGGCACGGCGTGCTCGCGCGCATGCAGCCCGACTGCGGCGCCGCGAGGTTCGCCGGCGCGTCGGGCGACGGCTGCAGCTGCGCCCAGTCGAGCACGAGCCGGTAGTAGGCGGGCCGGATCGCGCCGAGCGCGTCGCGCCACTGCGCCCAGGGCTGCGGCACGTCGAAGACGCCGGGCGCGGCGACGAGGTTCGCGTTCGGCTCGGTGATGCCGACGGCGAGCCCGTCGGCGACGGCCGGGGTCGCCGTGGCCGCCGGTGTGGCGCTCGGCGACGGCACGGCGGGCATCCGCGCCGGCGCCCGCGCGGGGTCGCTGGCGAGCGCCAGCGTGCCGGCGAAGGCCAGCGCGAGGACCAGCGCGCCGACGAGCACGGAGAGCGGCCGCGACGGCGTCATCCGCCGGCGCGGCCGCGAGCGGGCGCGACCCACGACGCTGCTGCCGGACGCCGCGGGCGGCGCCGGAGCGGCCTAGACGGCCGAGACCTCCTCCTCGTCCGCGACGCGGAACGAGGAGCCGCAGCCGCAGGCCGCGATCACATTCGGGTTGTCGACCTTGAAGCCGGCGCCCTGCAGGCCCTCGACATAGTCGACGACGGCGCCCTTGACGTAGGGCAGGCTCGGGCCGTCGACGAGGATCCGCAGGCCGTGGTCCTGGAACACCTCGTCGCCGTCGCGCAGCGTGTCGAACGCGAGCGCGTACTGGAAGCCGGAGCAGCCGCCGCCGCGGACGCCGACGCGCAGACCGGCGGTCTCGATGTCGGCGCTCTGAGAGGCGAGGAACTCCTGGACCTTCTCGGCGCCCTTGTCGGTGAACGTGATCACGTGTCGAACTCCCGATCGCTGCGGCCCAATGCTTCACGAAGTGTAGCGGCCGCTAGGCTTGCAGACGATGCCATCGACCGACGAGCTCAAGCAGCGCATCGAGGCCGCGATTCCCGGCGCTCGGGCCGACGTCACCGACCTTACCGGCGGCGGCGACCACTTCCGCGCCACGGTGACCGCCGCCGAGTTCGCCGGCCTCTCCCGCATCGAGCAGCACCGCCGCGTCTACGCCGTCTTCGGCGCCGAGATCGGCGGGCCGATCCATGCCCTGTCCCTCGTCACGAAGGTTCAAGCGTGAGCGACACCAGCAACCCGATTCGCGACGCGATCAACGAGGCGATCGCCGAGCACGAGGTGATCCTCTTCATGAAGGGCACCCCGGAGGCGCCGCGCTGCGGCTTCTCGGCCCGGACCGTCGCCGCCCTCGACGCGCTCGGCGCGACGTTCGCCGCCGTCGACATCCTGCCCGACCCGCGCATCCGCCAGGAGCTCTCGGCGATCTCCAACTGGCCGACGATCCCGCAGCTGTTCGTCCGCGGCGAGCTGGTCGGCGGCTGCGACATCGTCACCGAGCTGTACGAGTCCGGCGAGCTCGCCCAGACGCTCGGCGTCGAGGCGCCCGCCGCCGACGCCGCGGAGGCCGAGCCGGCGCCGATGCAGATCGAGAACCGGCTCGCCTGAGCCGTCGCGCTCGCGCGCCGGCCGTCCGGCGCGCGAGTAGCGTTCCCCGCCATGCCCGGGGACCCCAGCACGCGCGAGCTCAACCGCGCCACCCTGGCGCGCCAGCTGCTGCTCGAGCGCGCCGGCGGCGACGTCGTCGAGGCCGTCGGCCGGCTCGGCGCGCTGCAGGCGCAGGAGCCGCGGCCGCCGTTCGTCGCGCTCTGGTCGCGCCTGGAGGGCTTCGCCGCCGACGACCTGAACGCGGCGATCGCCGCGAAGACGCTCGTGCGCGGGACGCTGATGCGCGGCACCGTGCACGTCGCTCGCGCCGAGGACTTCCTCGCCTGGCAGCCGCTGCTGGCGCCGTTCGGCGTCGAAGCCATGCGCACGCTGCTCGGCGCGCGGATCGCGGGCGTCGACGTCGACGCGATCGTCGCCGACGCGCGCGAGCTGTTCGCCGACGGCCGCGCGCTGAGCGCCAAGCAGCTGCGCGACGAGCTCGCCGCGCGCCACCCGGACGCCGACGTCCGCGCCGTCGCCGCGATCTCGCGCTACAGCCTGCCGCTCGTGCGCGTGCCCGAGGGCGGGCGCTGGGGCTTCAAGCCGACGTCGCCCTTCACCGACGCGCACGCCTGGCTCGGCCGCGACCCCGTCGCCGCGCCGGACCTCGACGCGCTCGTACGCGCCTACCTCGCCGCCTTCGGGCCGGCGACGCCGCGCGACGCGGCGCAGTGGCTCGGCGGCGACGTGCGCGCCGGCTTCGAGCAGGACGGCCTGCTGCGGCTCGGCAGCTACTACGACCTGCCGGACGCGCCGCGGCCCGGCGCCGACGCCGAGGCGCCGGTGCGCTTCCTCGCCGACTTCGACAGCCTCGTGCTGGCGCACGCCGACCGCTCGCGCGTGATCGCCGACGAGCACCGCAAGGCGCTGACGACGAAGAACCCGCGCGTGCGCGCGACCGTGCTGGTCGACGGCATGGTCGCGGGCTTCTGGACGATCGAGCGCAAGCGCGTCGTCGTCGAGCCGCTGCGCCAGCTGCGCGCGGCCGAGCGGCGCGCCGTCGACGCCGAGGCCGAGCGGCTCGCCGCCTTCGCCGCCTGAGCGGCGCGGCTACCCGTCCAGCCCGGCCAGCCGGCGCTCGAGGAACTCGCGCTCGGCGGCGCTGTCGGCGCGCGCGAGCGCCGCGCGGTAGGCGCCGGCCGCCTCGCGCCCGCGGCCGAGCCGCCGCAGCAGGTCGGCGCGCGCCGAGTGCAGCAGGTGGTAGTCCGGCAGCGTGCCGGCGAGCGCGTCGACCAGCTCCAGCGCGCGCGCCGGCCCGTCGCGCTCGCCGACCGCGACGGCGCGGTTGAGCGCGACGACCGGCGTCGGCGAGAGCTCGTAGAGGCGGTCGTAGAGCGGCACGATCCGCGTCCAGTCCGAGCCGGCGGCGTGCTCGGCGGCGATCGACGCCTGCAGCAGGTACAGGCCCTCGCGCCGCGCCCGCCAGGCGCGCGCGACCAGCTCGGTCCCCTCGGCGATCGCCGCGCGGTCCCAGAGCGCGCGGTCCTGGTCGGCGAGCAGCACGATGCGGCCGGCGGCGTCGATCCGCGCCGCCCGGCGCGAGTCCTGCAGCCGCAGCAGCGCCAGCAGCGCCAGCGCCTCCGGCTCGGAGGGCAGCAGCTCGGCCAGCACGCGGCCGAGCCGGATCGCCTCGTCGCACAGCTGCGGCCGCACCGGCGGGCCGTAGCCGGCGTTGAAGACGAGGTAGACGGTCGCCAGCACGGACGTCAGCCGCGCCGGCAGGTCGGCGTCGCGCGGCACCTCGTAGGGGATGCCGGCGCTGGCGATCTTGCGCTTGGCGCGGACGATCCGCTGCGCCATCGCCGCCTCGCCGACGAGGAACGCGCGCGCGACCTCGGCCGTCGTCAGGCCGCCGAGCGCGCGCAGCGTCAGCGCGACGCGCGCGTCCGGCGCGAGCGCCGGGTGGCAGGTCGTGAAGATCAGCCGCAGCCGCTCGTCCGGGACGGCGCCGACCGGGTCGGCGTCCGCGTCGGCGCCGCCCCCGAGCGCGCGCAGCTCGGCCTCGAGCTGCGCGCGCTTGTCGGCGAAGCGGCGCTCGCGGCGGATCCGGTCGATCGCGCGGTTGCGCGCGGCGGTGACGATCCAGGCCGCCGGATTCGCCGGCACGCCCTGGACCGGCCAGCGCTCGAGCGCGACGACGAACGCCTCCTGGACGGCCTCCTCGGCGCGGTCGAGGTCGCCGAGGATGCGCGCGAGCAGCGCGACCGCGCGTCCGGACTCGCGCCGGAAGAGGCGCTCCAGGACGGGCGCGGGCGCGCCGCCGCCGCTCAGGCGGTCGTCTCCTCGAGCCCCAGCTCGCGCCGGCGCGCCGCCAGGTCGGCGACCGGACGCAGCTCGATCGCGCCCGTCGCCGCCGCCGGGATCCGGCTCGCCCACGCCAGTGCCTCGTCGAGGTCCTTGCACTCGAGCAAGTAGTAGCCGCCGAGCTGCTCCTTCGTCTCGACGTACGGCCCGTCCGTCAGCAGCCGCTCGCCGTCGCGCACGCGGATCATGGTCGCGGTCGCCGTCGGCTCGAGCGCGTTGCCGCCGGCCAGCACGCCGGCCGAGCCGGCCGCCGCCTGGAAGGCCTCGTGGGCCGGCATCATCTCCGCGAAGCGGCTGCCGTCGGCGTACGCGGACTCGTCCTCGAACAGCATCGCCAGATAGAGCATCGTGACCTCCGTCGTCCTCGTCCCCGGCGCCGTTCGCCGGGTCTGCCGCTGTGACGATCGCGCCGCCGCGGGATCGACATTGATGGCGCGTCGGCGCTCAGCCACGCGGCCGGGGACATAAGTAGGCTGCCGCGTCGATGCCGCCCGTCGCGATCGTCACCGACACCACGCAGTACCTCCCGCGCGAGGTGATCGAGCGGCACGGGATCGAGCTCGTCTCGCTCTACGTCACCTGGAACGGGCGCACCGACCCGGAGAGCGCGCTGGTCGACTACGACGCCTTCTACGACTTCCTGCGCTCCGGCGGCGAGCTGCCGAGCACGTCGCAGCCGTCGGTCGGCGACTTCATCGCGGTCTACGAGCGGCTGCTGGACGCCGGCAACGACGTGCTCTCGATCCACCTCTCGGGCGGCATCTCCGGCACCGTGCGGGCGGCCGAGCAGGCGCGCGCGGCAATGCTCGAGCGCGGCGTCGACGAGCAGCGGCTCCGCGTCGTCGACTCGCGCACCGGCTGCGCCGGGCACGGCTTCATGGCCGTGGCGGCGTCGAACGCGGTGCGGCGCGGCGCCGACCTGACCGAGGCGACCGCCGTCGCGCTGACGCTGCGCGAGGACTTCCAGGTGCTGCTGGCCGTCGACACGCTCGAGTTCCTGCGCCGCGGCGGGCGGATCGGCGCCGCCCGCGCCTGGATCGGCGCGACGCTGAAGGTCAAGCCGATCCTGACGATCGACGGCGAGATGCTGCCGGTCGAGCGCGTGCGCACCAACGGGCGCGCCTTCGAGCGGCTCGTCGACCACCTCGTCCAGCGGCGCGAGTCGGGCTGCGACGGCTTCGCGATCCAGCACACGCACGCGCTCGAGCAGGCCGAGCAGCTGGCCGAGCGCGGGCGTGAGATCTACGGCCGCGGGCCAGAGGCCCTGTCAGAGATCGGACCCGTGATCGGCACGCACACCGGACCGGGCCTGCTCGGCTGCGCTGGACTGCGGACCGACCTGCTGGGACCGCTGTGACGTCGCCGCGCGGCGGTCCGCTGGCATCCTGTGCCGCATGACCGTCTCGCTCGAGCAGGCCGGCAAGCGCTACCGGGTCGGCGGCCCGTGGGTGCTGCGCGACGTCAGCGTCAGTGTCCCGGCGGGCGCCGTCGTCGACGTCCGCGGCGTCAACGGCGCCGGCAAGTCGACGCTGCTGCGGCTGCTGGCTGGCGCGACCGTGCCGACGCGCGGCCGCCGCGTCGGCGGCGCGAGCGTCGGCTACGCGCCCGAGCGGCTGGTGCCGGCGCCGCCGTTCAGCGGCCGCGTGCTGCTGCGCCACCACGCGCGCCTGCGCGGGCTGCCGCGCGCCGAGGGCGAGCGCCGCGGCGCCGCGCTGGCCGAGCGGCTGCAGGCGACGGCGCTGCTCGACGAGCGGCTCGGCGCGCTCTCGAAGGGCTCGCTGCAGAAGCTGACGCTGCTGCAGGCGCTGCTCGGCCGGCCCGACCTGCTCGTGCTCGACGAGCCGTTCAGCGGCCTCGACACGGCCGCGCGCGCGGCGCTGCGCGAGCTGATCGGCGAGCACGCGGCGGCCGGCGGCGCGATCGTGCTGTGCGACCACGGCGAGAGCGGCGAGCGCGTCGGCGCGGACGTCGCGTGGGAGCTGCGCGACGGCGCGCTGCGAGTCGTGGCGGACGCGACGGCGGCCGCAGCAGGCGCGACGCCCGGCGCCGCCACGCGTGAGCTGGCCGCGCTGCCCGGCGTGCGCGGCGCGGCGCGGCACGCTCGCGGCGACGAGCGACGACGAGCCCCGCGCGGTGCCGCGCGGCGCGCTCGCGACGAGTGACGACGCGTCCCGCGCGGTGCCGCGCGGCGCGCTCGCGGCGGGCGATGACGCGCTCGGCGCGGTGCCGCTGACCGAGCTCGACGTCGAGCCGGTGGCCGGCGACGCCGTCCTGCTGGCGCTGATCCGGCGCGGCTGGCATGTCGTCGCGGTCGAGACGCGCGGCGCCGAGACGACCCGCATCGTGGTGGCGGCGCCGGCGCGCGGCGCCGCCCCGACCCGGGCCGCGGCGCGATGATCGCGACCGCCCGCTACCTGCTCGCCGAGCTGGCGCGCTCGCGCCGCTTCGTCGCGCCGCTGCTGCTGCTCGCCGCCGGCGTGATCGTGCTCTACGCACAGCCGCCGAACCCGGTGCTGGCGACGGCCGGCGTCGCCGCCGCGTTCCTCTTCCCCGCGCACTGCTGGCTGGCGCTGACCTTCTTCAACTCGCAGTCGGCGCCCGACCGGCACGTGCTGGCGGCGACCGTCGGCGGCCGCGACTACGTGCTCGGGCGGCTGCTCGCGGCGCTCGCGCTGATGGCGATCGTCTCGCTCGCGGCGCTCGCCGTGCCGCTCGCGCTCGGCGCCTTCGAGCGGACGCCGACGCTCGCCGAGTGCGGCCTGGTCGTGCTCGCGAACCTCGTCACGACCGGCGCCGGCACGGCGCTGGCGGCGCCCTTCGCGCAGCCACTGATGCGCTCGCGCGTCGTCTCGGTGCTGGGCCTGGCGGCCTGCGCGCTGCTGACGATCCCGCTCGGCCTCTCGCCGGCGGTCGCGACCGCCCAGGCGCTCGACACGACGCACGCCGCGTCGGTCCCCGGCCGCATCGCCGGCGACCTGCTCGGCGTCGCCGTCTTCGCCGTCGCCGTCGCGCTCGTCTGCGCGCGGCAGTGGCGCCGCAGCGAGTGAAGGATTGCGCAGCCCCGGATTGAACTCCGGAGCCAGTGGCCGCACGCGCCGACTCGCCGCACCCGGAGCCGCCCGTCGTCCGGGTCATCACCAGCTACACGCTGCGGACGATCCTGCGGACGATGCTGGCCGCGGTCGCGCTGGCGATCGCGCTGTACCTCGTCTACCTGCTGCGCAAGCCGATCGGCTGGGTCCTGATCGCGTGCTTCTTGGCCGTCGCGCTGTCCGGCCCGGTCAACCTGCTCAACCGCCGCATGCGGCGCGGCTTCGCGATCGCGATCGTCTACTTCCTGCTGCTGCTGATCCCGGTCGGGATCGGCGCGCTCGTCGTGCCGCCGCTGGTCACGCAGGGCAACAACCTGATCCACAACCTGCCCGACTACGTCCATGACGTGCAGACCTTCAGCGAGCGCAACACGACGCTGCGCAAGCTGAACTCGGACTACCACATCACGCAGAAGCTGCAGGAGCAGGCGAACAAGCTGCCGAGCCGGGCGGGCGACGCCGCCAGCGTGCTCGGCAACATCGGCCTCGGGCTCGTCAACTCGCTGTTCGCGCTCTTCACGATCCTCGTGCTGACCGCGTTCCTGCTCGGCAGCGGGCGACGCTGGATCGACGCCGCGCTCGGCACGCGGCCGCCGCCGGAGGCCGAGCGGATCCGGCGCACGCTCGACAACATGGGCCGCGCCGTCGGCTCCTACGTCGGCGGCGCGCTCGCGCAGGCGACGCTGGCGGCGCTCGCCGCCTTCGTCGTGCTGACGATCCTCGGCGTGCCGTTCGCCGGCGCGCTGGCGATCATCGTCCTGCTGGCCGACCTGATCCCGCTCGTCGGGGCGACGATCGGCGCCGTGCTGATCGGCGTCGTGACGCTGTTCGCGGACTTCCCGACGGCGACGATCGTCTGGGCGATCTTCTCGATCATCTACCAGCAGGTCGAGAACACGCTGATCCAGCCGCAGATCCAGCGCCGCGCCGTCGACGTGCACCCGTTCGGCGTGATCGTCGCCGTGCTGTTCGGCTCGACGCTGCTCGGCATCATCGGCGCGCTCGTCGCGATCCCGATCGCCGCCTCCGTGCAGATCGGGATCCGCGAGCTGTGGACCTACCGGCGCGAGAGCCGGAGCGCCGGGCAGCTGGTCGAGGCCGCGGCGGACGACGTGCCGCCGCCCGCCCCGGACGAAGCGTCCTAGCGGCGCCGACGGCGCCGGCCGCCGCTCAGCATGCCGGTCATCGCGGCGATGCCGCCGCCGAGCACGAAGCCGGTGACGGCGGCGCCGATCAGCACCTCGCGCTTGTGGCGCGCCAGGTGCGCGCGCCAGTCGGTCGCCTTGACGACCTCGCCGCGCAGCTGCTCGACGGCGACGCCGAGCTCCTTGCGGTTGGCCTCGATCGAGGCGCGGATCTCCTCCGGCGTGCGGCTCGGGCTCACTTGGCGCCCTCGCCGGACTTCGCCTCGCCGACGGTCTGCTTGATCAGCTGTGCCTCCTGGATGGCCATCTTCGGGACCGGCGGCGAGCTCTTCTTGAACAGGCGCGCGGCGAGGTAGCCCGCCAGGCCGCCGAGCGCCAGCAGCAGCACGGCGACGATCAGGAAGCCGAGGTAGTAGCTCGTGCCGTGCCCGTCGATCGCGCGCCAGATGCCGAGCGAGAGCGCCTGCAGCAGGTAGATCAGCGCGAACAGGACGAAGACGCCGGCGGCCGCGCCGATCGCGGCGCCGCGCGCGAGGCCCATCGCCTTCTGCGTGATCTCCGCCTTGGCCAGCTCGATCTCCTCGCGCACGAGGACGGAGGCCTTCTCGCTGACCTCCTGGATCGCCTTGCCCAGCTCCGATGTCGAGTGCTCGTCGATCATCCGCTAGCCCACGAGCCGCCGGAGGATCTGAGCGCCGACGAACGCGCCGGCGAAGGCGAGGCCGACCTGCACCTCGTCGCGCTCGAGCAGCTGGGCGAGCTTGTCGCCGCCCGCCGGCGCGCCGGACTCCGGCGCCACCGGCGGCGCCGGCAGCGCGGCCGCAGGCGGCGGCGTGTAAGTGGAGACGCGCAGCGGGCGCTCGGCCGCGGCCGGGTCGGCGGCGCTCGGCCGCGGCGGCGCGGCCGCGGGCGGCACCGGCGCGGCGCCGGTCGCGGGCGTCACGGCACCCTCGTCGGCATCCGGCAGCGCGTCCATCTCCTGCGTCTCCTGCGGGTCGCCTGTGCTCACTCCGGCGGATCCTCCCCGAACAGGCGGCGGAATATCACGGCGGCCACGCGCGTCGAGACGATCGACGCCAGCGCGCCGACGCCGGCGAGCAGTCCCGACCAGGCGAGGCGCTTGACAAGCTCGTTGTCGGACATGGCGCCGGAGTCTATGAGGCTACGCGGCGAGTCCGTCGGCGATCGTCTCGACCAGATGCGCCTTCGCGCGCTCGTAGGCCTCGTCGCCCTCGTCGAGCAGCCCGAAGATCCACCCGGTCAGCACCTGCTCGATCGCGCCGTAGAACGCCATCGCCGCGAACTCGGCGGGGATCTCGCGGCGGAACTCGCCGCTCGCCTGCGCCTGCTCGACGACGCCGCGGATCAGCCGGTAGGCCTCGCCGATCCGGTCCAGGTGCGCGGCGCCGAAGGAGTTCGCCGCGCGCGTCACCTCGACGACGATCACCTTCATCAGGTCCGGGTCGTGGCGGTAGGACTCGATGATGAAGCCGGCGATCGCCGTCAGCTTCTCGCGCGCCGGGATCGCCAGCGCGTCGGTCTCGCGGATCGCGTCCAGCAGCACGTCCCAGCGCTCGAGGAAGAGCGTGTCGAGCACCTGGTCCTTGGACTGGAAGTAGTGGTAGACGAGCCCGTAGGCGACGCCGGCCTCGTCGGCGATGTCCGAGACGCGGCAGGTGTGGAAGCCCTGGCGGGCGAAGACGCGGACCGCGGCGTCGAGGATCAGCCGCCGCTTGTCGACGGCGGCCGGGCGCGGCGCGGTCACGAGGCCGGGGCCTCCGCCGGCCAGGCGTAGGCCTGCGGGCGCCGGTTGGCGAGCGAGGGCAGCGAGCCGCGCACCTGCTCGAGCCGCGCGAGGTCGAGCTCGGCGACGACGAAGGTCTCGACGTCGGGCGCCGTCGCGAGCACGACGCCCCAGGGGTCGACGATCGTCGAGCGCCCGCCGGAGCGGTAGCCGGGCGCGTGCTCGCCGACCTGGTTGGCGGCGACGACGAAGCACTGGTCCTCGATCGCGCGGGCGCGCAGCAGCACCTGCCAGTGCTCGCGCGTCGTCGCCAGCGTGAAGGCCGCCGGCACGACGAGGACGCGCGCGCCGCGCACGGCGAGGATCCGGTACAGCTCCGGGAAGCGCAGATCGTAGCAGATGCTCATGCCGAGCCCGACGCCGCCGGCGGTGCGCGAGAGCACGACCTGCTCGCCCGGCGTCTCGGCGGCCGACTCGCGGTAGACGCGGCCGCCGACCTCGACGTCGAACATGTGGATCTTGCGGTAGGTCGCCCGCAGCTCGCCGTCCGGGCCGACGTGGATCGACGTGTTGGCGCCGCGCTCGGCGCCGGCGACGCGCTCGGAGAAGGAGCCGGCGACGAGGTCGACGCCGAGCTCGCCGGCCAGCGCGCGGGCCCAGGCGAGGATCGGGCCGTCGAACGGCTCGGCGGCCGCGATCGTCTGCTCCGGCGTCCCCAGCACGGGCCACTTCTCCGGCAGGACGATCAGCTCGGCGCCGGCGGCGGCCGCGGCGCGCACGAGGCGGTCGGCCGCCTCGAGGTTGCGGTCGCGATCGGGGGTCGACTGCAGCTGGACGGCGGCGGCGCGCACGGAGCGTTCTCCCTTCGAGTGGATTGACCCGTCAGTCAATCGCGAGCCGCTGAGCATATCGTCCGCGCGATGATCGAGCCGCTCCACGCCGCGCCGCGCCGCGCGTCCCGCCGGCGCCGCGCCGCGCGGGCCGCGCCGCCGCAGGCTCGCCCGGCCCAGGTCGCGCCGCGACCCGCCGCGATGTCGCCGCACGTCCGCCCGGTCCACGCCGCGCCGCGGCCCGCCGATGGCTGAGGCGCTCGCGATCGTCGCGCTCGGCGCGGCGCTGCTGGCGGCGGTCACGCGGCTCGGGCGGTTCGCGGAGGCCGGCGTCGCGCTCGCTGGCGCGGCGCTGCTGCTGGCGCTCGGCACGCTCGGCTGGCACGGCGCGCGCGACGAGGCCGGCGACCTGGCGCCGACGCTGGTCACGCTGGCGGCGCTGCTCGTGCTCGGCGAGGGCTGCGCGCGGGCGGGGCTGTTCGACGCGCTGGCGGCGCGGCTGGCGGCCGGCGCGCGCGGACGGCCGCCGCGGCTGCTGGCGCTCGTCTTCGCCGCCGCGACCGCCGTCACCGTCGTGCTCGGACTCGACGCGACGGTCGTGCTGCTGACGCCGGCCGTGCTCGCCGCGGCGGCGCGGGCGCGGCTGCGCGCGCGGCCGCACGTCTACGCCTGCGCGCACCTGGCGAACTCGGCCTCGCTGCTGCTGCCGGTCTCGAACCTGACGAACCTGCTCGCCTTCCGCGCGTCCGGCCTCTCGTTCGCGCGCTTCGCCGCGCTGATGGCGCTGCCCTGGGCGCTCGCGCTCGCGATCGAGTGGCTCGTGCTGCGCGCCAGCTTCGCCGCGGATCTGCGAGTGGGCGACGCCGAGGCGAGCCGGTCCGACGCGAACGCCGGCACCGGGCCGAGCCGACGGGACGCCGGCGCTGGGCCGCGCCCACGGGACGCCGCCGCCGAGCCGAGCCGGCACGACGCTGACGATGCCCGCACCGCGCTGCCGCCGCTGCCGCGGGCGCCGCTGCTCGTGCTCGCGCTGACGCTCGCCGGCTTCGCCGCCGCCTCGCCGCTCGGGCTCGACGCGGCCTGGCCCGCGGCGCTCGGCGCGCTCGCGCTGACGCTCGCCGAGCGCACGCCGCCGCGGGCGCTCGCCCGCGCGCTCGACCTGCCGCTGCTCTGCTTCGTGCTCGGCCTCGGCCTGATCGTCCGCGCGGTCGCCGCGCACGGGCTCGGCGGCGGCGTCGCCGGCCTCGTCCCGAGCGGCAACGGCCTGCTCGCGCTGCTGGCGACCGCCGCGCTGGCCGCCGCGCTCGCGAACCTGCTGAACAATCTGCCGGCGGTGCTGGTGCTGCTGCCGGCCGCCGCGGCGGTGGGGCCGGCGACCGTGCTGGCGCTGCTGATCGGCGTCAACGTCGGCCCCAACCTGACCTACACCGGCTCGCTCGCGACGCTGCTCTGGCGCCGAATCCTGCGCCAGCACGACTCCGAGCCCTCGCTCGCGCGCTTCACGGCGCTCGGCCTGCTCAGCGTGCCGCCGATCCTCGCCGCCGCGACCGCCGCGCTCTGGCTCGTCGCCTAGTCCGTCGACGCCACGAGCAGCGCCTGCGCGCCGCGCGCGACCGGACCCGTGCGGTCGCTGAGCCGCGACGTCGCCAGCCCGGCGCCGCCCTGCGCGATCTCGGTCCGCGCCTGCAGGCAGATCCACTCGCCGGCGGCCTCGCGCAGCACGTGCACGGTCAGCTCCGGGTTGATGTAGAGCGCGCTCCCCCACTCGAACCAGGACGAGACGCCGTTGCCGGAGTCGGCGACGGCGAGCACGCGCTGCAGCGGCGTCGTCGCGGCGCCCTCGACGAGCGGCATCCGCAGCCGCGTCCAGACGCTCGCCGGGCCCGGCTGGTCCCAGTCGCCGTCGGCCCAGCGCCACTCGACCGCGCGGCCGTAGGGGAAGCTGCCGTAGGCCGCGGGCGTCGGCGTCGCCGCGGTCGGCAGCGCCGGCGGCGACGACGCGGCGCCGGCCGCCAGCGGCGAGCGCCGCACGCGCCAGCCGCGCGCCCGCAGCACCGCGCGGCCGCCGGCGCGCAGCTCGCCGGCGACCAGCTCGACGGAGCGGCCGGCGCGTTCGATCGCGACCGTCGACGCCAGCTCGGCGACCGGCACCGGCCCGAGGATCTCGATCGCGACGCGCGCGAGGATCAGCTCCGGCCGCGGCGCGAAGGCCTCCAGCAGCCCGCCGAGCAGCGCCGCCGGCGGGCCGCCGTGCTGCGCGTCCGGGCACCACGGCCCGGCCGTGTGCTCGGTCGAGGCGAAGCGGCCGTCGCCGAGCGCGACGTAGAAGCTCACGCGACCGCCCCCGCGGCGCGCAGCGCGGCGATCTCGGCCGCGTCGTAGCCGGCCTCGGCCAGCAGCGCGTCGGTGTGCTCGCCCGGCGCCGGCGCCGCGCCGTCGACCCGCGCCGGCGTGCGCGAGAGCTTGACCGGCGAGCCGAGCGCCGCGTCGAGCACCATCCCGCGCGAGCGCAGGTGCTCGTCGGCGAGCGCCTCCGCGAGCTCGAGCACCGGCTCCAGGCAGCAGTCGTGCTCGCCGTTGAAGGCCTCCCACTCGGCGCGCGTGCGCGTCAGGAACAGCGCCTCCAGGCGCGCGTGGGCGGGCGAGCCGGGCGCGTCGAGCTGGCGCTCGAGCAGCTCCTCGCAGCCGGCGCCGGCGCAGAACGCGGCCCAGAACTTCGGCTCCAGCGCCGCCAGCGCGACCCAGCCGTCGGCGCAGCGATAGGGCCGGTAGCAGACCACGCCGCCGCCGAGCCGCTGCGCGCCGCGCCGCTGCGGCACGCCCTCGCCGAGCAGCGTCGCCGCCGGCATCGTCAGCCAGGCCAGCGCGCCGTCGGCCAGCGCGACGTCGACGAGCTGGCCGCGGCCGGAGGCCTCGCGCTCGCGCAGCGCCGCCATGATCCCGAAGGCCGCCGTCAGCGCGCCGCCGCCGAGGTCGGCGATCTGGCCGGCGGCGAGCGCCGGCGGGCCGTCGGCCTCGCCGCTCAGCGCCAGCAGGCCCGAGCGCGCCAGGTAGTTGAGGTCGTGGCCGGCGCGGTCGCGCAGCGGGCCGGTCTGGCCGTAGCCGGAGAGCGCGCAGTAGATCAGCCGCGGACACGCCTCGCGCAGCTGCGGCCAGCCGACGCCGAGCCGCTCCATCACGCCGGGGCGGAAGGACTCGACCAGCACGTCCGCCGCGCGCGCCAGCCGCAGCAGCGCCGCACGCCCGTCCGCGCGCTTGAGGTCGACGCGCAGCGAGCGCTTGCCGCGGTTCAGCGACGCGAAGGCGGCCGCGCTGGCGCGCAGGTAGTCACCGGCGCCGAGATCCTCGACCTTGACCACGTCGGCGCCGAAGTCGGCCAGCAGCAGCGTGCAGAACGGCCCCGGCAGCAGCCGCGTCAGGTCGAGCACGCGCAGCCCGGCGAGCGCGCCGGTCACGCGAGCAGCGGCTGGACGACGCCGGCGATCAGCGCCGTCAGGCGGTCGCGCTCGGCGCGATCGTCGGGCGCCTCGAAGCTGGTGATCTCGAGCCCGATCACGTGCGCCGCGCGCGCGACCTCGCCGAGCAGCGTCCGCAGCCCGGTGTCGCTGAGCCCGCCCGGCACCGGGAACTGGACGCCGGCGAGCACGCTCGGGTCGAGCACGTCGAGGTCGAGGTGGACGTAGACGCGCTCGCCGCGCAGCCGGTCCGCGACCTCGGCCGGCCGCGCTGAGCCGACGCCGGCCAGCTCGACGGCGACGCGCTCGCCGGCGTCGAGGTCGCGCACCCCGCACATCAGCACGCGCGCGGGATCGAGCGCCGCCTCGTGGCCGGCGTCCCAGCGCCCGCAGGCCGCCGCCAGGCACATGCCGCCGAGGTAGCCGCTGGGCGAGCTGGCGGGCGTGTTGAAGTCGCCGTGCGCGTCGAGCCAGAGCACGCGCGCGGCCGGCTCGTGGCGGACGACCGCCTGCAGCGTCGTGATGCAGATCGTGCAGTCGGACGCCGTCAGGACCGGGAACCAGCCCTCGTTGAGCATGTCCTCGACCTGGCCGCCGGCCTCGAGGATGCAGCCGCGCGAGTCGCGCAGGTCCTCCTCCCAGCTGCCCGCGCGCGGCTCGCCGGGCGTGCCGATCAGCCGCGCCAGCGGGTCCAGCGCGAGCGCCAGCGTCTCGGCGCCGAGCGCGCCGGCGGCACGGCGATCGGAGGTGCGGCAGCGCAGCGCCGCGACGCTCAGCGTCCGGTCCACGTCGGCTCCCGCTTCTCGAAGAACGCCCGCACGCCCTCCTGGATGTCGTCGGTCGCGAAGGCCAGCGCCAGCTGCGAGCGCAGGAAGTCGAGCGCGTCCGCCCAGGCCATGTCCTGCTGGCGGAACATCGCGTCCTTGCCGAGCTTGAGCAGCAGCGGCGAGCGCTCGGCGAGCCGGTCGGCCCACTCGCTGACGCCCGCGTCGAACTCCTCGGCGGCCAGCACGCGGTTGACGATGCCGATCCGCTCGGCCTCGTGCGCCGGCAGCTGCTCGCCGAGCAGCAGGATCTCGGCCGCCTTCTTGCGGCCGACGTTGCGGTACAGCAGCGCCGTGACCATGAACGGGAAGACGCCGACGTTCAGCTCCGGCGCGCCGAAGCGCGCGCTCTGCTTGGCGATCACGAGGTCGCAGGCGAGCGCGAGCCCGAGCGCACCGGCGAGTACGTGACCGTTGGCGGCGCAGATCGTCGGCTTGCCGAGCTCGCCGATCAGCGTGAACAGGCGCACGAAGCGGTCGACGCTCGCGTGCTTGGCGAGCAGCGGCTCCGGCGACGTGAACTGGCCGAGGTCGCCGCCGGCGGAGAAGACCGTCGCGTGCGTCGAGGTCAGCACCACGCAGCGCACGGCGGCGTCCGCGCGCGCCTGCGCGAAGGCCTCCAGCAGCTCGTCGAGCAGTGCGTCCGAGAGCGCGTTGCGCGCCTCCGGCCGGTCGAGCGCGATCGTCGCGACGCCGTTGGGCGCGACGGCGTAGCGCAGGGTCTGGAACGGCATCGCGGCGCAGCGTAACCGGCCGCGCGCACCCGGCGGCGCGGCTCGCGCCGCGCCGGGCGATGCTCCGATAGTCGGAGGGTCGCCTAAGCGGCTATCGTGACCGCCCCGTGAAGCTCGTCAAGGCCATCGCCCCGGAGCGCGACGTCCCGCGCGGCGTCGTCGGCGGCGCGGAGATCTCGCAGGCGACCACCGGCGCGCACCACCTCTACATGGGGCTGTTCCGCGTCCCCGCCGGCTCGCGCGGCCGGCCGCACTACCACGACGGCTGCGAGAGCGCGCTCTACATGCTCAACGGCAGCGTCGAGATCAGCTGGGGCGACCGGCTCGAGCGCTCGCTCGTCGTCGAGGCCGGCGACATGCTCTACGTACCGCCGCACGAGACGCACACGGTGCGCAACCTGAGCGCGACCGAGCCGGCCGAGTACGTCGTCGCGCGCGACTCGCCGACCGAGGACTCGGTCGAGGTGCCCTGGGCCGACTCGCCCGCCTGAGCGGGGTCGCGGCTCCCGAGGTTGTGAGCCACCACTAACTTGGCGCGTCCGCGCGCAGCGAGCGCTTGACCGAAGATGGAAGTGAGTGGACACTCACTTCCATGCCGACCCGCCGCCCCCACCCCGGCTGGACCTTCGCGATCGTCTCGCTCGCGCTCTTCATGGTCGTGCTCGACAACCTCGTCGTGACGACCGCCCTGCCGTCGATCCGCCGCGACCTCGGCGGCGGCGTGCAGGCGCTGGAATGGACCGTCAACGCCTACACGCTGACCTACGCCGTGCTACTGCTGACCGGCGCCGCGCTCGGCGACCGCTTGGCCGCCGGCGCATGTTCGTGCTCGGCCTCGGCCTCTTCACGCTCGCCTCCGCCGCGGCCGCGCTGGCGCCGAGCACGGGCGCGCTGATCGCCGCGCGCGCCGTGCAGGGCCTCGGCGCCGCGATCGTGACGCCGCTGACGCTGACGCTGCTCTCGGACGCCTTCCCGCCCGAGCGGCGCGGGCTCGCGCTCGGCGCCTGGTCGGGCATCTCCGGGCTCGGCGTCGCGCTCGGGCCGCTGGTCGGCGGCGCCGTCGTCGAGGGCATCTCCTGGCACTGGATCTTCTGGCTGAACGTGCCGATCGGCGCCGTCGTCGCGCCGCTCGCCGCGCGCCGCCTGAGCGAGTCGCACGGCCCGGCGCGCACGCTCGACCTGCCCGGCCTGGCGCTCGCCGGCCCCGGCCTGCTCGGCGTCGTCTACGGCATCGTGCGGGGCAGCGAGCTCGGCTGGACGTCCTCGACCGTGCTCGCGTCGATCGGCGCCGGCGCGCTGGCGCTGATCGGCTTCGTCGCCTGGGAGCGGCGCGCCGCGGCGCCGATGCTGCCGCTGCGCTTCTTCCGCTCGCGCGCCTTCAGCGCCGCCAACGGCGTCTCGCTGGCGATGTACTTCGGCGTCTTCGGCGCGATCTTCCTGCTCGCCCAGTTCTTCCAGATCACGCAGCACCTGTCGCCGCTGCAGGCCGGCATCCGCACGCTGCCGTGGACGGCGATGCCGATGCTGATCGCGCCGCTGGCCGGCGTCCTCTCGGACCGGATCGGCTCGCGGCCGTTGATGGTCGCCGGCCTCGCGCTGCAGGCTGTCGCGATCGGCTGGCTGGCCTCGGTCGCGGCGCCGCACGTCGCCTACCTGACGCTGGTGCCGCCGTTCATCCTCGCCGGCGGCGGCATGGCGCTCGTCTTCGCGCCGACCGCCAACGTCGTGCTGCGCGCCGTGCGCCCGAGCGAGGCCGGCCAGGCCTCCGGCGCGACCAACGCGATCCGCGAGCTGGGCGGCGTGCTCGGCGTCGCCGTGCTCGCCTCCGTCTTCGCCGCGCACGGCTCCTACGCGACGCCGCAGGCCTTCACGAACGGCATGACGACCGCGGCCTGGGTCGGCGCCGCCGTGCTCGCGCTCGGCGCGCTGCTGGCGCTGCTCGTGCCCGGCCGCGACGCGATCGCGGCAGCGGCGGGCGAGCCGTCGCCGGCGCGCGCCGGCGAGCCGGCCGCGCTCCAGGGCTGAGCCGGGCGCTCAGCGGCGCTGGTCGCGCGTGGCGTCGTAGAGCGCGCGCAGCTCGGCGAAGATCGCCTCGGCGACCGCCTGCTCCTGCTCGCGCGTCGGCTCGGCGATCCGCTGGTAGGCGAACGGCTCGCCGTAGAAGACCGTGATCTTCGGGAACTGCAGCCGCTTCCAGTTGCGCACGTGCGAGGAGCCGTGGATCGCGACCGGCACGATCGGCGCGCCGCTCTGCAGCGCCAGCCGGCCGATGCCGCGGCGCGGCTTGTCCGACAGCTCGCCGGTGCGCGAGCGGCCGCCCTCGGCGTACATGCCGACGACGCCGCCACGGTCGAGGATCGCGCTGCCGGTGACGAACGCCTCGTCGTCGGCGTAGCCGCGCCGCACCGGGAAGACGCCGCCGTTGCGCAGGACGAACGACGTCGCCGGCTTGAACAGCTGCGACTTGGCCATGAACTGGACCTTGCGGCGCAGCGAGACGCCGAGGAAGAAGTGATCCAGGAACGAGAAGTGGTTCGGCGCGAGGATCGCCGGGCCGGCCGTGGGCACGCGCTCGGGGTGATGGCCGCGCGTACGGAACAGCGTCCAGGCCATCAGGCTCAGCGGCACGCGGACGAGCTCGTAGATGAAGCCCGGTCCGCGCGCACGGGTGCGCCGGTGGTAGCGGTCGAAGCGCTCCTTCGGCCGCGGATCCTTGTAGACCTGCTGCTTGAGCTGCGCGAGTTCCTGCTGCGGCATCGCGGCTCACGATACCCGCGCCAGACGCAGGCCCGCCGCTGCCGCGGTCAGGCGCCGGCGAGCCCGGCGCCGACGGCCGCCATCACGGCGGCGTAGAGGTCCGGCGCCGGCCCCTCGAGCAGCTGCTGCGCCGTCAGGCCGTCGTGGACGGCGAAGATCGCGCGCGCGAGATCGTCGAGCTGGGCCGCGCTCGGCGCGCCGCCGACGCTGCGCAGCGCGCGCTCCAGCGCCGGCACGATCGTCGCGCGCGAGGCGCGCCGGTGCGCGACGAACGCGGCGGCGAGCTCGGGATGGCGCAGCGCGTACGCGGTCGCCTCGCTCGTCAGCAGGTAGTGCTCGCGCTCGGCCGGCAGCGCGGCGACGACCCGCTCGACGATCTGCCGCAGCGAGCCGCCGTCGGCGACCGCGGCGGCGACGGCCGCGTCGAGCGCCGCGACCAGCTGGCCGGCGCGCTCGTCGTAGAGCGCCAGCAGCAGCTCGTCGAGCGTCGCGAAGTTCGAGTAGAAGGCGCCGCGCGTGTAGCCGGCCGCCTCGCAGACGTCCTCGACGGTCGCGCGCCCGAAGCCGCGCTCGGCGAACACCGCGGCGGCCGCCGCCAGCAGCCGCTCGCGCGTCTGCGCGCGCCGCCGCGTGGTGCGCGGACGACCGGCCGATGGCGGATGCTTCGACATCTCGACGCAGGCTACTTGAATACACACACGCATCCAGATACATTTCTGTATCGAATACGCGAGCGAATCGAGGCGAGGTCCGCGATGACGACACCGCAGCAGCGCACCACCGACGGGCTCCTGCAGCGCTTCTGGGCCGAGCTGCACGACGCCGGCGCGCGCCGCGCGCTCGCGCTCGTGATCGGCGTGCTGGCGCTGCAGCTGGGCTTCATCGCCTCCTACGTCGGCGCCTTCCACCAGCCGACGCCGCATTCGGTGCCGATCGCCGTCGTCGCGCCCGCGCCGCTCGCCGGTCAGACCGCCGCGAAGCTGAACGCGATCGACGGCACGCCGCTGAAGGCGAGCGTCGCCGCCGACCGCGCGAGCGCCGAGCGGGCGCTGCGCCAGGCCACGACCTCGGCGGCGCTGATCCTGAACCCGCAGGGGACGCGCGACGTGCTGCTGGTCGCGAGCGGCGGCGGCGCGTCGGTCGTCACCGCCGTCCAGACGGTGCTCGAGCGGGCCGAGCGCTCGCAGGGCCGCACGCTCGCGGTCCGCGACGTCGTGCCGCTGCAGTCCGGCGACGGCCGCGGCCTGACCGGCTTCTACCTCGTGATCGGCTGGGTCGTCGGCGGCTACCTGCTGGCCTCGCTGCTGGCGATCGCGACCGGCGCGCGCACGCCGACGCGCCACCGCACGCTGCTGCGGCTCGGCCTCGTCGCCGTCTACGCCGCGGTCTCCGGGCTCGGCGGCGCGCTGATCGTCGATCAGGGGCTGGGCGCGATCGACGGCCACTGGCTGGCGCTCGCCGGCCTCGGCTTCCTCGTCGTCAGCGCCTCGGCGACCGTCACGCTGGCGTTCGAGGCGCTGTTCGGCGTGCTCGGCATCGGCGTGACGATCCTGCTGTTCGTGATCCTCGGCAACCCGGCCGCCGGCGGCGCCTACCAGGCCGACCTGCTGCCGGGGCTCTGGCGCGCGCTGGCGAACGTGCTGCCGAACGGCGCGGCGGTCGACAGCGTGCGCCGGATCGTCTACTTCGGCGGCGTCGGCATCCTCGGCCACCTGCTGGTGATCGCCGCCTGGGCGGTCGCCGGCGCGGCCGTCGCGCTGGCCGCCTCGCGCCCCGGCCGCGAGCGGCTCGCGGCGCCGCCCGAGCCGGTCGTCGAGCTGTGATCAGCCCTCGTAGGGCGTGAAGTCGACCTTGCGGGCGCCGCAGACCGGGCAGTACCAGTCGTCCGGGATGTCCGCGAACGGCGTCCCGGGCGGGATGCCGCCGTCCGGGTCGCCCTCTTCAGGGTCGTAGATGAAGCCGCAGGATTCGCAGATCCACTGCTGCTCGGCCGTCTCGCTCGTCATGGCGGCGATATTAGGCTGGCCTGGTGCCCGAAGTCGTCGAGCCGCGTCCGGCGGCGACCGTGATCCTCGTCCGCGGCGGCCGTGAGCGGCTCGAGCTGCTGCTGGTCGAGCGGACGCCGCGCGCGAGCTTCGTCGCCGGCGCCTGGGTCTTCCCCGGCGGTGCGCTGGAGCCGCGCGACGGCGCCGGCGAGGCCGGCCTGCGCGCCGCGGCGCTGCGCGAGCTGCGCGAGGAGGCGGCGATCGCGCTGCCCGACTCGGATGCGCTGGCGCTCTTCTCGCGCTGGATCACGCCGCCGGACCTGCCGATCCGCTTCGACACCTGGTTCTTCCTCGCCCGCGCGCCCGCCGACGCGCAGCCGCGGCCCGACGGCGGCGAGATCGTCGCCGCGCGCTGGCTCGAGCCGGCGGCGGCGCTCGACGCCGGCCTCAAGCTCGTCCACCCGACGGTGATGACGCTGCGCCAGCTCGCTGAGCACGACTCCGCCGAGCAGCTGCTGGAGCACGTCGCCGCGGGCCACGAGGTCCGCACCTTCCGCCCGCGCGACCGCCACGACGGCTAGCGCGTCGCCCCGTCGCACGAGGCGACGCGCGCATCGCAGGCCTTAGCCGACCTTGGTCGTGTAAACGCGTACGTTGTGACTAGAATCGAGCATCGCCGAAGGCGTGCCAGCGAGCATCGGGCCTCCGACGTAGCCATGGTCGTAGGCATTCCACAGCCTGCCGCCCTGGCCGCTCGGCGTCACCTCGATCAGGACGCCCGCAGCGCTGATGCCGTAGATGTGCTGCGTACCAGCGGCGTCAGTGATCGCCGAAAGGCCGCCGACCATCTGCGGCCCGCCCTTCTGATCGTTGAGGTCGAAGGTCTGCCATCCGTTGGATGTCACCATCGTCTCGATGACGTGGCCGTCCGTGTCGAGCGTATACGCCCGCGGACTGCCATTGACGTCGATCGCCGACGGCGCGCCGACCAGCGGCGCACCGATCGGAGGACTCAGCGTCGGCGTCAGGTCGTAGGCATTCCACGTCCGGCCGGCCTGCCCGTCCGGGACCGTCTCGATCAGGTGGCCGAACGCACTCACGCTGTAGATCTCCTGCGGGTTTCCGGGGATGACGCTGACGTCGCACCCCATCATCGCCGGGCCGCCGGTCTGGTCGTTGAGATCCCACTCGGGCCAGATCGAACCGGGCTGCTGGTTAACCTCGTTGATGTGGCCGTCGGTGTCGAGCAGGTAGACACGAATGTCGCCCGCCGAATCCAAGATGGCGGTCGGCTTTCCGACGAACGTCGCAGCAGACGCATATGGCGTCCGGTCGTAAGCGCTCCACGTATCCCCGTTCTGGAAGTCGTCAACCGTCTCCCAGAGATCGCCGCCACTGACCGAGAAGATGTGCTCGGTGCCGTTGGCGTCCAAGGCGACGCTGACCGCGCCGGACATCGGCGGAGCGCCGGTCTCATCGCTGAGGTCGAATGAAGACCAGACCCCGTTTATAGGCTCCGTCTCCAGGATGTGCCCGTCGCCGTCGATCCCGTAGACGCGCTCGCCACCCCACGCGTCGACGATCGCCGTCGGGCTCGTAATGAGGTGGTCGTACGGCTGCAGCAGTTCGTACGCGTTCCAATCGCGGCCGTTCTGCCCGTCGTTGTCCCATTCCGTCAACGACCCGACGATATGCGGCGGCGTCGAAAACGACTGATCAACGCCCGCCGACGTGGCGAGCTCGGTGTCGATCACGGCACGGAAGTGATAGCTGCCAGCTTGCAAGCAGATCGGGACGCCGACCGGGCCTCCGCCACCACCGCCGGAGTCGATCCCGAGCGTGGACGAGTCGTAGTTCGACGTAGCGGCATACTCGAAGTGGTAAGTGCCCGGCATGCCGCCCGGATTGACGTTGCCACTGAGGACAGTGTCGCGTCCAGTCGTGTTGCGCCGAGCAAAAGGGCGAGGTTCCCGGCGCCAGCAAGTTGAGCCCCATCATTGGGTACGCCGCTGCCATCTCTGCAGTCGTATGCACCGACCTCGGTGATCCAAACATCCTTCCATCCGTCTCACCTCCGATCCAAGAATCCACGACACTTGGATCTCCAGACTCCACCGCTCCGTACGCATGAATAGCCCAGACAGTCGGCTGGATTGGCGCCGTTGCAAGTTCTTGCTTGTAACCATTCGTATACGCTTCGAGGTTGACCAGGCTGCTCGAATCGGCGAAGTCTCCGGCTGCAACCATGCAGGTCGCCCCGTGAGAGCTTGGATGCGTGCACGCGTCGCTGAGCTGCCGGTAGTAATCCGCAGCAAGAATGCTCGTACGGGTCATACACGCAACAGAATCAGGGGTGAACAAAGCCACGTTCCATGGCACGATCAACCGCACCTGATTGACGTGCGTGGCATCGAACGTATCATTTGCAACTTTGCCCCAGCTCGCCATGTCCTCGTCCGAGATCCCAGTGATCTGAGCCGCAGACGCCACACTGACATAGGCACCAGCGAGGCAAGCACATACGGCTGCGACGAGCGCCAACCAGCGCGCGTGACGCCCTACGGAGTACGCGTTCATTACTACCTTTCGCAAGAGACGCCGCCGGAAGCGACCGAATGACTTCGGCGGCAGGAACGGACCAGGGAGTCTACATGAAGTAGATATCTTCAGTACGAGAAGATCAGCGTGCGGCTCGAGACGGCTGCGCTTGGATCGCGAGACGGGTCGGCGATCGCTGGTCGAGCTCGAGCGTCATCACGCGCAACAGCGCAGCGGAACGTGCATCGAGCCACGCACCAGACGAGGTCGGTCATCGCCTGCCCGAACGCAGCGACGTGCCTTGCGGTAGGCAGCGTCCTCGTCGACCAGTCGCTCGCAATCCGGCCGCTGACCGCCAGCGTCGACGCCTCCGAAATCGCCTTCGGCTCGCGGTCTCAGGTTCGCGCTGAGTCAAAGCGCTCGACACGCGTCCTGCCGGGGATCGAACCGGCGCTAGCCACGCTGTCGGACGAGCGGCTGACACGGTTCTCCACTTTGGACATCGGGCGCTCATACCGGTGGTAGCGTGGCGCCGGAGCCCAGTCCCAGGAGGAGAGATGGCGGCAGCGCAGCCCGGAACGAAGGCCTTCCACAACTTCATCGACGGCGCGTCGGTGCCGGCCGCGAGCGGCGGCACCAGCGACGTGCTCAACCCGGCGACGGGCGAGGTGATGGCCGTCGCGCCCGACTCCTCCGGCGAGGACGTCGAGCGCGCGGTCGCGGCCGCGCGCGGCGCCTTCGACGGCTGGGCGAACGTGACGCCCGGCGAGCGCTCGCTGGCGCTGCTGCGGCTCGCCGACGCGCTCGAGGCCGCCGGCGACGAGCTCGCCGAGCTGGAGGCGCGCAACGCCGGCAAGCCGATCGAGGCCGTCAAGGCCGACGAGATCCCGGCGCTGGTCGACAACCTGCGCTACTTCGCCGGCGCCGCTCGCAACCTCGAGGGCAAGGCGGCCGGCGAGTACCTGAGCGGTTACACGTCCTGGCTGCGCCGCGAGCCGGTCGGCGTCGTCGGCCAGATCGCGCCCTGGAACTACCCGCTGATGATGGCGATCTGGAAGATCGGCCCGTCGCTCGCGGCCGGCAACACGGTCGTGCTCAAGCCGGCGCCGACGACGCCGCTGACGGCGCTGCGGCTGGCCGAGATCGCCGCCGAGTTCCTGCCCAAGGGCGTGCTGAACGTCGTCGCCGGCGGCAACGAGACGGGCGCCGCGATCGTCACGCATCCCGACGTCGACATGGTCTCGCTGACCGGCTCGGTCGAGACCGGCAAGTGGATCGCCTCGGCGGCCTCGGCGACGCTCAAGCGCGTCCACCTCGAGCTCGGCGGCAAGGCGCCGGTCGTCGTCTTCGACGACGCCGACATGGACGCCGTCTACGAGACGATCGCCGGCACCGGCTTCTACAACGCCGGCCAGGACTGCACCGCGGCGACGCGCGTGCTCGCCGGCTCGAAGGTCTACGACGACGTGCTCGCCGGCCTCGCCGGCCAGGCCAAGGGCTTCAAGCTCGGCGACACGCTCGACCCCGAGACGACGCTCGGCCCGCTGAACTCCGCGCGCCAGCGCGAGCGCGTCGAGGGCTTCCTCGAGCGCCGCCCGGACCACGCCGAGGTCGTCGCCGGCGGCCGCCAGCCGGCGCTGCCCGGCTTCTTCCTGGAGCCGACGGTGGTCGGCGGCCTGCGCCAGGACGACGAGCTGATCCAGCGCGAGATCTTCGGCCCGGTGATCACGGTGCAGCCGTTCAGCGACGAGGCCGAGGCGATCGCCTGGGCCAACGGCACGCCGTACGGCCTCGCCTCCTCGGTCTGGACGCGCGACGTCGGCCGCGCGCTGCGCGTCTCGAAGGCGCTGCGCTTCGGCTGCGTCTGGATCAACGACCACATCCCGCTGGCCAGCGAGATGCCGCACGGCGGCTTCAAGCAGTCCGGCTACGGCAAGGACCTCTCGATGTACTCGCTCGAGGACTACACCGTGGTCAAGCACGTGATGGCCAACCTCGGCTCCTAGTGGTCGCTAGCCGTCGTCGACGCGCCGCCGCCCCCGCTTGGTCTGGGCGCGGCGGCGCTTGTCGTCCAGGCGCCGGCGCGTGCTGGCCAGCGTCGGGCGCGTCTTCGTGCGCGGCCGCGGCTGCTCGAGCGCGCTCGCCAGCCGCCGCGCCAGCCGCTCGAGCGCCAGCTCGCGGTTGCGCTGCTGCGAGCGCGCGTCCTGTGCGACCGCCGTCACGCGCGCGCCCGCCTTGGCGGTGACGCGCGCCTTCTGCTCGTCCGTCAGCGTCGTCGAGCGCTCGACGTCGAAGACGGCCTCGATCCGCGACGCGGTCACGTTGGCGTGCTGGCCTCCAGGCCCCGAGGAGCGCGAGGCGCGGATCAGGATCTCCTCGAGCGGAATCGCCACTCCGGGGCGGATATGCAGGATCTCTGTCATGCGAGCGGGAAGGAGGTCCCTAAAGGTGGAGCATGATCTCCACCTTTAGGGCGGAACTTCCGGTACCCCGTACAGTTACAGTCGCCGGCAGCGCAGGTCAGGAGACCCCCCTTCATGGAAGCCTCAGCGATCCACGCCCCAGCTCTCGCCGCGAAGCGCCCGCTCGGCACGCCGCTCCTGCGGCTGCGCTCGGACGAGCAGCTGCTGGCGGCGTTCCGGGCCGGCAACGAGGACGCGTTCCGCGTCCTGCACGATCGCTATCGCCAACGGCTGTTCGCGTACGTCCGCCAGATGCTCGCGGCCGGCTCGCGCCAGGACGCCGAGGACGTGCTGCAGGACGTGTTCGTCCGCGCCTACGGGGCGCTGCGCGGCGACGCGCGCGAGATGAACGTGCGCGCCTGGCTCTACCGCGTGGCGCACAACCGCTGCATCGACCACCTGCGGCGCCCGGTGCCGCCGGTCGCCGAGGTCTTCGAGATGTCGCGCAAGCCGCTGCACGACCCGCTCGAGGAGGCGCAGCGGCGCGACGACCTGCGCCGGCTCGTCGAGGACGTCGGTCGGCTGCCCGACCAGCAGCGCTCGGCGCTGCTGATGCGCGAGATCGACGGCATGAGCTACGCCGACCTCGCCGGCGCGCTGAACGTCACCGTCCCGGCCGTCAAGTCGCTGCTCGTGCGCGCCCGCATCGGCCTCGTCGAGGCCCAGGAGGCGCGCGACGCCGACTGCGAGGAGATCCGCGCCGACCTGCTGCGCGCCTACGACAAGGGCGTCAAGGCGTCCGGGCACGCGCGCCGGCACATGCGCACCTGCAGCGGCTGCCAGGAGTACCGCACGGCGCTGCGCGGGATGAAGCGCTCGTTCGCGGCGCTGACGCCGATCGGCGCCGGCCCGCTGGCCTTCGCGGCCAAGCTCGTCGGGCTCGGCGGCGGTGGCGCGGCGGCCGGCGGCGGCGCCGCGGCGGCGGGCGCCGGCTCGAGCGCCGCGGTCGGCGGCGGCCTGGCGACGGCGACGGCCTGCAAGGTCGCCGCGGTCGTCTGCACCGCGGTCGTCGCGACCGGCGGCGCGGTCGAGGTCAACCGCGAGATCAGCGAGGCCCCGTCGCCCGCGCACGCGGTGACGGCGCACGCCAGCCGCAGCGGCCACGCGGCGCGCCGGCACGCCACGCCCGCGCCCGCGCGCCGAGCCGACGGCACGCCGGCCGCGCTGGTCGCCAAGGCGCCGGCCGTGGCGACCGCCGTGCCGGCGAGCGCCGCGACGCACGACGCGGCCGCCACCACCGGCGCGCCCACGCCCGCCAAGCACGCTCGAGCACGGCGGCATCATCGCCGGCACGCATCGCCGCGCGCCGGCGTCGAGACGCTGCCGCTGACGGCCGGCACCGCGCCGGTCGCCACGCCGACGCCGCTGTCCGCAGGCCAGCGGACGAGCACCGGCGACGCGTCCAGCGCCGGCGGCGCCGTCGCGCCGGACGCACCGACCGCGACCGCGACGCCTGACGCGACGCCGAGCGCACCGAGCACGGCCGCACCGACGCCGCTCTCGGACGCGGCGCAGCCGACGCCGCCGTCGGCGACGGCCGTCAGCGGCCCCGACCCGAGCGCCGCCGGCAGCACCGGCGCCGCGCAGGCGCCGCCCGCGGGCGCGACGCCCGTAGCCGCCGCCACGCCCGTGGCGGGCTGAGCGGCCCGCGTTCCGCTAGGCTCGCGCCCCATCGACCGCGCACCTGAGAGCCTGACCCACGAGACCGTTCTCGCTCGCCGCGGCGAGCGCTCCGGCCTCTACACCTTCGTCGCCGTCCACTCGACGGCGCGCGGCCCGGCCCTCGGCGGCTGCCGCATGTGGACCTACGAGCACAGCAACCTGGCGCTGCGCGACGTGCTGCGGCTCTCGCGGGCGATGACGTTCAAGGCCGCCGTCGCCGGCCTGCCGCTCGGCGGCGGCAAGGGCGTGATCATGCTCGACCCGAGCGAGCCGGTCCTCTCGCCCGCGCGCCGCGAGGCCGTGCTGCTGGACTTCGCCGACGCCGTCGAGGCGCTCGGCGGCGCCTACCAGACGGCCGAGGACGTCGGCACGTCCGAGCCGGACATGCGCGTGATCGCCGAGCGCACGAGTCACGTCTGCGGCCTCGCCAGCGGCTCCGGCGACCCGAGCCCGTGGACCGCGATCGGCTGCGAGGTGGCGCTGCGCGTCGCCGTCGAGCGGGTCTTCGGCAGCCCCGACCTGCACGGGCGCAGCGTCGCCGTCGTCGGCGCCGGCCACGTCGGCGGCGCGCTCGCGGAGCTGCTCGCCGAGGGCGGCGCGGACCTGCTGATCGCCGACGTCGATCCCTCCAAGCGCGCCCTCGCCGAGCGCCTCGGGGCGCGCTGGAGCGACGATCCCGCCACCGCACTGGCCGCCGACGTCGACGTCGTCGCGCCCTGCGCGCTCGGCGGCGTGCTCGACGCCGAGACGGTGGCGCAGCTGCGCTGCCGCGCGATCGTCGGCGCGGCGAACAACCAGCTGCTGAGCGACGACGTCGCCGACGCGATCGCCGCGCGCGGGATCCTCTGGGCGCCGGACTTCGTCTGCAACGCCGGCGGCATCATCAACATCTCCGTCGAGTTCGAGCCGCGCGGCTACTCGCCCGAGCGGGCGCGCGTGCGGATGGACGCGATCGGCGACACGCTGCGCACGATCCTCGACGCCGCCGAGGCCGAGGGCGTCACGCCGCTGGCCGCCGCGCTGACGCTCGGCCGCGACCGGATCGCCGCCGGCCAGCCGGCCTGACGCCGCGCGCGCAGCCGACCTGACGCGGCCGCCGCACGCGGCGACGCGCGTCGCCCGCCCGCGGGACGCCGCCGCTAGGCCGGCAGCCGCCCCTCCGCGCGCAGCTTGTCCAGGTGCGCGCGCAGCGTCAGCAGCGCCCACGGGCGCGCGGCGGCGGGCGCGTCGTCCCAGGCCGCGTCGAGCAGCGCGTCCTCGTCGCGCAGGCCGGCGGCGAGCGCGTCCAGCAGCCGCCGCTCGCGCTCGGCGCGATGCGCGAGGTACTCGTCGAGCTTGGCCGCCGGGTCCCAGATCTCGTCGCCGTGGCCCGGGCAGAGGACGGCGAGGCCGAGCGCGCGCAGCCGCCGCAGCCCGTCGAGGTAGGCGCCGAGGTCGGCGCTGACGAAGACGCTGCCGGCGCCGAGCACCGCGTCGCCGGTGAAGCCGGCGCGGCCGGCGACGAAGACCAGGTGATCCTCGGCGTGGCCGGGGACCGCCAGCACGCGCAGCGGCCCGAGTGCGTCGCCGTCGCCCAGCCGCCGGTCGACCGCGCCGCGCGCCGCCGCCAGCGGCACGCCGCCGCCGAGCCGCTCGCGCAGCGCGGCGCTCGCCTCGGCGTGATCGCCGTGGTCGTGCGTCAACGCGATCGCGCCGGCGCCGCCGCGCGCCGCGACCGCCGCCGCGACGGCCTCGACGTGCGCGGGCAGCGCCGGGCCGGGATCGATCACCCAGGTCGGCTCGCGGCCGACGAGCCAGGTGTTGGTGCCGCTCAGCGTCAGCGGCCCGGGGTTGTGCGCGCGCAGACGCGCGACGTCGAGCGCGGCCAGCGAGGTCACACGGGGACGGCCGCGACGATCGAGCGGATGCCGGCCGCCATCCCCTGCAGGAAGCGCAGGTCCTCCTCGCCCAGCTCCGGCCGCCGCTCGGCGGCCACGCAGCAGAGCGAGTACAGGCGCGCGTCGCCAGTCAGGAAGGTCACGCCGAGGTAGGCGCCGACGACGCCGTCGCGGACCGCGGGCACGCCCACCAGCGCCGGCTCCTGCGCGGCGTCGCCGACGATCCCGCCGATGCGGCCGTCCAGCAGCCGCGCGCAGATCGTCTCGTCCAGCGGCACCGAGGCGCCGACCCAGTCCTCGCCCTCGCCCGCCGCCCAGCGCACGATCTCGCGCTGGCCGACGATCTCCCCCAGCAGCGCCGAGTCCATCTCCAGCTCGTGGCAGGCGATCGCGAGCTCGGCGCGCACCGGCCGGTCGAGGTCCGTCCGCGTCGGCCGCGGGCCGAGCGGCGCGCCGCGGCCGCGCAGCAGCTCACCGCATGCCGGGCAGGCGCCCTCGCTGACGACGTACGTGGGGAGGGCGCAGCTCGAGCACACCAGGTACGGCACGGCCCACGAGTCTACGCGCCGCAACGGGCGTAGAAACGGGTGTTACCGCACTACCAAAGCCGTGAAGAGGTGTGCCAGCTCGCGCTCGGGATCGTCAGTCAGCCCGGTGTGGACCGGCCCCGCCTGGACGATCGTCGAGGCCGGCGCGACCAGCCAGTGGAAGCGCTCGGACTGTGCCAGCGCGGCGATCGGCCCGCCGCCGGGCGCACCGGCCGCGATCGCCTCGATCAGCGCCAGGTGCTCGCGCACCTGGGCGGCGTCGCAGCCCGGCGCCAGCGCCGCCAGCGCGGCCGCGTCGAGCTGCGTGCGAGCGGCCAGGAAGCGCCGCGGGCGGCAGAAGACGAGCACGCCGGCGTTCAGCAGCTCGCCGCGCTCGACGCGCGGCACGACGCGGATCGCCGCGTACTGGAAGGCGTCACGGCCGGGCACGCTCGGCCTCCTCGGCGAACGCCCGCGGCGCGTCCAGTCGCCGCTCCAGGAACGCCGCGTAGTCCGCGCCGTCGGCCCACTCGGCCGGCACCAGCGCCGCCACCTGCGCGGGCCGCGCGCGGGCGGCGAGCCGCGCGTCGGCGGCGAGAATCGAACCCGCCGCGGGCAGCAGCACGTGCTCGCGGATCGCGGCGAACGGCGTCGTCGCGCGCGCGAGCGGATCTGGCGCGTGGAAGGCGTACAGCGAGGCGCCGTGGTCGATCAGCCAGAGGCCGCGATGCCAGCGCAGCAGGTTCGGGTTGCGCGGCGTGCGATCGACGTTCGTCACCAGCGCGTCGAACCAGACGACGGCGGCGGCCAGCTCCGGCGGCGGCGGATCGGCCGGCGAGTAGGGCAGCGAGCCGGGCAGGAAGTCCATGCCGAGGTTCAGCCCGGCGCTGGCGACGATCAGCTCCTGGATCTCCGGGTCCGGCTCGGCGGCGGCCAGCGCCGGGTCGAGCTCGACCAGCACCAGCTCGGGCACCGGCAGCCCGAGCTCGCGCGCCAGCTCGCCGGCGACGATCTCGGCGGCCAGCGCCTTCGCCCCCTGGCCGGCGCCGCGGAACTTGCAGACGTAGAGCCCGTCGTCGTCGGCCTCGACGATCGCGGGCAGCGAGCCGCCCTCGCGCAGCGGCGTGACGTAGCGGGTCGCGGTGACGGTGCGCAGCACGCCTGGCATGATGGCGGCGATGCCGCCGCCGGTGCTCTGGAGGCCGTCCGCCGAGCTCGTCGAGCGCGCCGCGATCGGCGCGTTCATGCGCGAGCGCGGCGCCGCCGACTACGCCGAGCTGTGGCGCTGGTCGGTCACCGACCTGAGCGGCTTCTGGGGCGCGATCTGGGATCGCTACGCGGTCGGCGAGCGCGGCGACGTCGTGCTCGGCTCGCGCGCGATGCCCGGCGCGCAGTGGTTCCCCGGCACGCGCGTCAACTACGCCGAGCACGCCTTCCGCGGCAAGCGCGACGAGGCGATCGCGCTGATCGCCGGCGGCGAGCTGCGAGAGGACGCCGAGGTCTCCTGGGGCCAGCTGCGCGAGCAGGTGCGGCGGATCGCGAACGGCATGCGCGCGCTCGGCGTCGGCCGCGGCGACCGCGTCGTCGCCTACATGCCGAACATCCCCGAGACGACTGCCGCCTTCCTCGCCTGCGCCTCGATCGGCGCGATCTGGTCGTCCTGCTCGCCCGACTTCGGCGCGCGCGCCGCGATCGACCGCTTCGCGCAGATCGAGCCGAAGCTGCTGCTGGCGGTCGACGGCTACCGCTACAACGGCCGCGCCTTCGACCGCCGCGAGACGGTCGCCGCGCTGCGCGACGCGATCGACGGCCTCGAGCACACCGTGCTGCTGCGCTACCTGGACCCGCAGGCGAGCCTGGCCGGCGCGCGCGACTGGGACGAGCTGGTGCGCGAGGACGCGCCGCTGACGTTCGAGCGCGTGCCGTTCGAGCATCCGCTCTGGGTCCTGTACTCCTCCGGCACGACCGGGCTGCCGAAGGCGATCGTCCACAGCCAGGGCGGGATCCTGCTCGAGCAGCTGAAGCTGCTGCACCTGCACTTCGACGCGCGCCCCGGCGACCGCCTCTTCTGGTTCACCACGACCGGCTGGATGATGTGGAACCTGATCGTCTCGGCGCTGCTGACCGAGGCGACCGTGCTGCTCTACGACGGCTCGCCCGGCCACCCCGACATGGGCGTGCTCTGGGACTTCGCGGCGCGCACGCGGATGACGACCTTCGGCACCAGCGCGAGCTACGTCGGCGCCTGCATGAAGGCCGGCGTCGAGCCGAGCGCCGGGCGCGACCTGAGCGCGCTGCGCGCCGTCGGCTCGACCGGCTCGCCGCTGGCGCCCGAGGGCTTCCGCTGGGTCTACGAGCACGTCGGCCGCGACAGCTGGCTGTTCTCGACCTCCGGCGGCACCGACGTCTGCACGGCGTTCGTCGGCGGCGTGCCGCTGCTGCCGGTCTACGAGGGCGAGCTGCAGGCGCGCGCGCTCGGCGCCGCCGTCGAGAGCTGGGACGAGCAGGGCCGGCCGCACGTCGGCGAGGTCGGCGAGCTCGTGCTGACGCAGCCGCTGCCGTCGATGCCGGTCGGCTTCTGGAACGACCCCGGCGGCGAGCGCTACCGCGAGGCCTACTTCTCCGTCTACCCGGGCGTCTGGCGCCACGGCGACTGGATCGAGATCAGCGAGCGCGGCACCGCGATCATCAGCGGCCGCTCGGACGCGACGATCAACCGCGGCGGCATCCGCATGGGCACGGCCGAGATCTACCGCGCGGTGCTGGCGGTCGACGCTGTCGTCGACGCGCTCGTCGTCGACGTGCCGGTGCCCGGCGAGGACAGCTGGATGCCGCTGTTCGTCGTCCTGCGCGAGGGCGCGGCGCTCGACGCCGCGACGGTCGCCGAGATCCGCCGGCGCGTGCGCGAGGACTGCTCGCCGCGGCACGTCCCGAGCGACGTGATCGAGGTCGCCGCGATCCCGCGCACGCTCTCGGGCAAGGCGCTCGAGCTGCCGGTCAAGCGGATCCTGATGGGCACGCCGCCGGAGCGGGCGGCGGCGCGCGACGCGCTCGCCGACCCGTCGGCGCTGGACGTCTTCGTCGCGCTCGCGCGCGAGCGGCGGCGGGCGAGCTAGCGCGCCGCGGCCGCGCGCTCGGCCGCCTTGCCGGCGGCGCCGATCAGCGGCTCGATCCGGTACGGGATCTGCCGCGTCATCGAGATCACGCTCATCGAGCGGCGCACCGCGCCCTGGTGCAGCATCCCGTTGATCACCTCCTGCAGGTGGCCGTTGTCGCGCGCGACGACGCGGCAGAGCAGGTCGCGGTCGCCGGTGACGCCGTGCGCCTCGAGCACCTCGGGCACGCGCCGCAGCCCCTCGATCGCCTCGCCGAGCCGGCCCTGGACGATCTCCAGCGAGACGAACGCGGTCACCGGGTAGCCCATCTCGCCCGGGTCCAGCTCAGGCCCGAAGCCGGTGATGACGCCGCGCCCGCGCAGCTTGTCCAGGCGTGCCTGGACGGTGCCGCGGGCGACGCCGAGCCGGCGCGAGACCTCGAGCAGGCCGACGCGCGGGTTCGCGCGCAGCGTGAGCAGCAGTCGAGCGTCCAGCTGATCGATCGATCCAGGCAATATGACCACCGCAGGTCGGAATCGGATGGGCAGGCTGTGCAGCTATGCCAGCATTTCGGCGAAGAGTTGCACATCGCCGCGCGCGGTGGTCTGCTTGGTTCATGTTCGAGGAGGCGCAGCTCTATTCCCCGGTCACGCAGTCCGACGAGGGCGCGGTGACCGTCCACCTCGGCGCGGACCACCCGGGCTTCAACGACCCGGCCTACCGGGCGCGCCGGAACGAGATCGCCGCGGCCGCGATGGCCTGGCAGCCGGGCACGCCGGCGCCGACGATCGACTACGACGAGCGCGAGAACGCGATCTGGCGGCGCGTCTCGGCCGAGCTCGCCGACAAGCACGAGCGCTACGCCGTGCGCGAGTACCGCGAGGCCAAGGCGGCGGTCGGCCTGCCGAGCGAGCGCGTGCCGCAGCTGGAGGAGGTCAGCGCGGCGCTGGCGCCGCTGACCGGCTTCGCCTACCACCCGGCGCCGGGCCTGGTGCCGCTGCGCGAGTTCTACGGCTCGCTGGCCGACGGCGTCTTCCATTCGACGCAGTACGTGCGGCATCCGTCGCAGCCGCTCTACACCCCCGAGCCGGACATCATCCACGAGGTCATCGGCCACGGGAACATGCTCGGCTCGCCGCGCTTCGCGGCGCTCAAGCGCGCCGCCGGCGCGGCCGCGCGGCGCGTCGAGACCGACGCGGCGCTGCAGTGCGTCGCCGACGTCTTCTGGTTCACGATCGAGTTCGGCGTGATGCACGAGGAGGGCGAGCTGCGCGCCTACGGCGCCGGCATCCTCTCCTCCTACGGCGAGATCGAGGAGTTCCGCTCGATGGAGATCCGGCCGCTCGACGTCGCCGAGATGGCGCGGATCGAGTACGACATCACGTCGTATCAGCCGATCCTCTACGCGGCGCAGTCGCTCGGGCAGCTCGAGGAGGTCGTCGGCGGCTTCTTCGAGGGCGCCGACGACGACACGCCGGCGCGGCTCGCGGCGCGGCCGCTTCCCACAGCTTCATAGGTTCGGCCGCCACGCTCCGGTCGCGGCTATGATCGTGCCGAGTCGCACGATGAGCAGCCTCTATCGCAGCATCCTGGTCGCGGTCGACGGCTCGCCTGACGCGGAGGCGGCGCTGCGGCATGCCGTCGAGCTGGCGCGCGATCAGCACGCGCGGCTGACGCTGCTGACGGCGATCCCGGCGACGCCCGCGACCGCGATGCTGGCGTCGGGCACCGGTCCGCCACGCAACGAGATCGTGCGCTACTACTCGGACCTGCTGCGCGCGGCGACCGAGTCGCTGCCGCAGGACGTCGGCGTCACGACGGTGCTGATCGAGGGCTCGCCCTCGCGCGCGCTGATCGAGCGCGCCGAGTCGGGCGAGTTCGACCTGATCGTGATGGGCTCGCACGGCCACGGCCGCGTGCACAGCGCGCTGCTCGGCTGCGTCTCGCAGAAGGTGCTCAACGCGAGCCCGATCCCGGTGCTGATGGCGCGCGCGACGCGCGACGCGCCGGTGCCCGCACCGCCCGCGCCCGCGGTCCCGCCTGAGGCGGTCGCGGCGTTCGGCCTGATCTAGCGCCGCTCGCGCGCTTCCGGCACGAAAAGAGGCTCCGATCCGGCCGTGCTGGCCAGATCGGAGCCTCTGATCACATCGGGGCGCCCGGATTCGAACCGGGGACCTCGCCGACCCGAACGGCGCGCGCTACCAGGCTGCGCCACGCCCCGAGGGCGGTCAGTCTAGCCGCCCGCCGAGCCGCTTCCACCGGCGGCGTCCGAACCGCCACCGCCGACCAGCCCGCCGGTCAGCTTCTTGACGATGTCGGTGACGGCGCCGACGGCCTGATCGACGGTGCTCTTGACCGTGTCGACCGCCGCGTTGGCGGTGTTCGAGACGGCCTTGACCGTGTCCGAGACGACGCCCGGGCCGGTCAGGCTCTGGACCGTCTGGTCGACCGCGTCGGTCGTCTTCTGGACGGTCGTCTGGACCGCCGTCGTCGTGTCCTTGACCGTCGAGGTGAGCGCGTCTGACGTGTCGTCGACGGTCTGCTGGACCGGGTCGTGCGGCGTCGCGGCGGCGCTCGAGCCCGGCGCGCTCGAGGACGGCGAGGAGGAGCCTGCGCCCGGCGAGCTCGCCGAGCCCGAGCCGCTGCCCGACGGGGCGCCGGCGCCCGCACCGCCGCCGGAGCCCGACCCGGAGCCGGAGCCGGAGCCGGAGCCGGAGCCCGAGCCCGACTTCGACGTGTCGTCGCCGCCGGACTTGCCCGAGTCCGAGCCGCTGTGGCTCGGCGCGGACGAGGCGCCCGAGCCGCCGCCGGAGCTCGACGACGACGACGGCGCGCTCGGCGCCGCGGCGTGCGAGAGCTGCGACGGGTCCTGCGGCGGCGTCGCCGCGCTGCCGTTGCCCGCGCCACCCGCGCCCGCGCCACCGCCCGCACCGGACCCGCTGTGCCGGCGCGAATGGCTCGACCCAGCGGCGTGGCTGCCACCAGCCGCGGCGCTCGCCGCGCCCGCCGCGGCGCCGCCGCCGGTCGCGGTCGCGGTCGCCGTCGCGGCCGCCAGCGTCGCGGAGGTCGCCGGCGCGGCGGGCGCCGCCGCCGTCACGACGTGCCGCGGCGGTCGCTGGTGGTGCGTGGCCGTCACGCCCTCGTGGACGCCGACGCCCGCGCCGACGCCGGCGACGATCAGCGCGGCGCCGGTCGCGACGCGGCCCCAGCCGCCGGCTTGGTCGCTGAAGAGCGGCAGGTGCTGCGCGACGACGCCGGCGCGCGGCGTCGCCGAGACCGACTCGAGCTCGCCGCGCAGCCGCCGCACGAACGCCGGGAAGGGCAGCAGCGCGCCGATCTTGACCGCGATCCGCTCGCGCGCCGGGCGCCGGATCAGCGCGTTGATGTCGAGGCCCGCGATCAGCGCCTCGCGGCGGCACAGCTGGCAGTGCGCGAGGTGGCGCCCCATCCGGCGCGTGTCGCGCACGCCGACCGCCGAGCCAGCGGCGGCCATCGCGCTGATGATCGAGTGGACCTTGACGCAGCGGTCGCCGGACGCGATGTCGTCGTACTCCTCGCCGAGCCGCTTGCGCGCGCGGAACAGCGTCGACTCGACTGACGCGCGCGTCATGCCCATGCGCGAGCCGATCTCGTCGTAGCTGAGCCCCTCCAGCTCGCGCAGCACGAGGATCTCGTAGTGCGCGTCCGAGAGGCCGCCGAAGGCGCCGCAGAGGTGCTCGAGCTCCTGCTTGGCGTCGAAGGCCGCGTCGGGCGACGGCCGCGTCGCGACGAGCCGCAGCGAGTCGGCGGGCGCGAGCGAGGCGCCGTCGTAGGAGACCTCCTCGGCGCGCTTGGCGCGGCGGAAGGCGTCGATGCAGGCGTTCTTGGCGATCTCGTAGATCCAGGGCTTGAACGCGATCGGCCGCTCGGTCGCGCGCATCCGCCGCAGCGCCGAGACGAAGATCTCCTGTGTCACGTCCTCCGCGCGCCCGTGGTCCTTGACCATGCCGAGCACGTAGGCGTGGATCCGGCGCTGGTAGCGCCCGTAGAGCACCTCGAAGGCGCGATCGTCGCCGCGGCGGATCAGCGCGACCAAGCGCTCATCCGAGTCGGGTGCCGAGTCCGCTTGCCAATCGCCGACGCCGTGAGCGCCGCTCGCTGCCGTGCTCAACTCCGGGTCCTTCCGCGTACGTTTCCCTTGGGGGGCCTTCCCCGGCCGACGTGAGCATGACGACCGCGCGCGGAAACTGTAATCACCCAAAGGATTGATCGGCAACCACACATGGCGTCCCTACAGCAGCTGGTGTCCACACTTGACGATCTCCTGGAAGTCGGTGCGTTCAGCGACCTCGGGCCGAACGGACTGCAGGTGCCGGCCTCGAACCGGCACGCGAACGTGACGCGCGTGGTGACCGGCGTCTCAGCGCAGCGCGAGCTGAGCGAGCGCGCGGTCGAGCTCGGCGCCCAACTGCTCGTCGTCCACCACGGCCTCTTCTGGGACTTCCACCCGACCGGGCTGACGCCGCGCCTGGCCGAGCGGCTGCGCCCGCTGCTGGCCAACGACGTCGCGCTCGCCGCCTACCACCTGCCGCTCGACGCGCATCCCGAGCTCGGCAACAACGCGCTGCTGGCGCGCGCGCTCGGCTGCGAGACGCACGAGCCGTTCGGCCGCTTCCGCGGCCAGGCGGTCGGCCGCGCCGGCCGCTTCGCCGGCGACGGCATCGCCGTGCACGAGCTGCGCGAGCGCGTGCGCGCCGCCACGCAGCGCGAGCCGACGCTGCTCGGCGACGGTCCCGAGCGCATCCGTACCATCGGGATCGTCTCCGGTTCTGCCGCTGACAATCTCGAGGAGGCGGTCGCGCTCGGCCTCGACGCCTTCCTGACCGGCGAGCCGCGCGAGCACGTGATGGCCGACGCGCGCGAGGCCGGGATCCACTTCATCGCCGCCGGCCACTACGCGACCGAGACCTTCGGCGTCCGCGCGCTCGGCGACCTGCTGGCGGAGCGATTCGGCGTCGAGCACGTCTTCGTCGACATCCCAAACCCGGTCTGAGCGGCGAACCGGTGCGGGCGAGCTGTCGATCGATGTCAGATTGATCGCCTCGGCGTTGTCACCATCCGGTGAAGCCGCTACGGTCCCGCACACGTGGCAAACCTCACCAGGAGGCATCGATCGATGGCAATCCATCTCACGCCCACGGAGCTCGCTCGCGAGGCCGGCATGGACCGTCGCGAGGTCATCGAGAAGTGCATGGAGCTGGGCGTGCCGATCTTCCAAGGTCGCATCGACAAGACCCTCTTCTTGGCCAACGTCGGCGATCCGATGGCGCGGGAGGTCGCGACGGCCTAGCGCCGCGACACCACGCATCGGGTCTACGCGCGCTGCTCGTCCGCGCTCTGGCGCAGCAGCGCGCTCGTCGTCTGCTCGAGGATGCGCCGCCAGGCGCCGGTCTTCGCCGGCTCGAACGCGTCGAAGTGCTCCATCACCGTGCGCACGCGCGTCGCCGAGATGTGGATGCCGTGCCGCCGGCAGGTCTCGCGCAGGCTCTCGTAGTCGTTCGCCAGCCGCACCGTCACGGATTGGAAGCCGTGGCGGGCGACGTCGACGCGCGAGGCGTAGTTGAGCATGTTCGTCTGGAACATCAGCTCGTCGTCGACGTCGGGCTCGATCAGGACGATGTCGACGCCCGGGTAGCGCGCCTCCCAGTGCCCGGCCATCTCGTGCAGCCGCTGGTAGGCGAGCAGCTTGAAGGTCTGGTAGCCGATCTTCGGGAAGCCCATGTCGGACACGCGCCGCGCGCGTGAGCCGAGCGGCGTCGACACCTGCGCCGAGAAGTCGTTGACGTAGGGCACCAGCGGGTTGACGACGACGATCAGCTTGGCGCCGGCCTCGACCGCGATGTCAAGGTTGGTCGTCGAGACGATGCCGCCGTCGACCAGCTCGCGCTCGCGGATCCGCGCCGGCGTGTAGACCATCGGCAGCGCCGTCGAGGCGCGCACGGCGGTCGAGATCGGCACGTCGTCCCAGCCCTCGGCGCCGAGCACGATCCGCTCGCAGGTGTCGAGGTCGGTCGCGGCGACGTAGAGCTCGGCGGCCAGCTGCCGGAAGTCGTCGGTGCGGCCGCCGTCGGCGAAGACCTCGCGCAGGTACTGCTCGACGCCGGCGTTGCTGTACAGGCCCGACGGCAGCACGTCGCCGAGCGCCAGCGCGACGTCGACGAGCGACAGCGAGCGCACGGCGCCCGCCAGCGTGCGCGCAACGCCCAGCAGGTGCAGCGGCAGCCGCGCCGCGCTGGCCGCCAGCTCGCCGTAGTTGGGGCGCAGCAGGCTGCCGATCTGGATGTTCGGGAACGGCGGCGCCTGGTCGTTGACGACGCGCATCATCTGCTCGGGCGTGACGCCGTTGGCCGCCATCGCCGCGATCAGCGCGCCGGCGCTGGTGCCGACGTAGACGTCGAACTGGTTGACGGTGCGGTTGACCGAGAGCAGGTCGAGCGCCCGCAGCGCGCCGATCTGGTAGACGCCGCCGGTGAAGCCGCCGCCGCCGAGCACCAGCGCCGTCTTGGACTGCGACCGACGCCGCGCGGACGTGTCGATCTCGACGACGTTCGTCATCGGCGCCAGTCTAGGGTCGCTCGCACCGCCGCGCGCGACGAGCTCGGCGCAAGGACGCGCCCAGGCCGGCGCGCCGGCGCGACTTCCGCGCCGCCGGCGGGTTCCGTAGCCTCGATGCCGATGTCACGCGTCACGGTCCTGGTCGCGACCTTCGTCGCGCTGGCGCTGCTCCCTGCCGCCGGCGCCCGAGCGGACACGCTGTCCGCCACACAGAAGCTGCTCACGCGCGAGATGGGCCGCGCCGGCGCGTCCTCGGGCGCGTACGTGATCGACATGAACAGCGGTCAGCAGCTGTTCGCCAGTCAGCCCGACGTCGGCCGCAACCCGGCCTCGGTCGAGAAGCTCTACACGTCGGCGACGGCGCTGCTGCTCTACGGCGCCGACGGTCACCTGACGACCGACGTGCTGAGCGCGGCGGCGCCGAGCCACGGCGCCGTCGCCGGCAACCTCGTGCTGCGCGGCGCCGGCGACCCGACGTTCGACTCCGGCGACGTCAGCCGGCTCGCCGGCAGGGTCGTGAAGGCCGGCGTCAAGCGCATCGGCGGCGGCGTCGTCGGCGACGACTCGCTGTTCGACGCCTTCCGCGGGCCGCCGTCGAGCGCCTTCCGCGTCTCGATCGACGTCGGCCCGCTGAGCGCGCTCGCCTACCAGCACGGCGTCAGCAACCGGCGCTTCCAGACGAGCCCGGCGCAGAGCGCCGCGGCGGCGCTGGAGTCGGCGCTGCGGCGCCGCGGCGTCAGGGTCACGGGCACGGCGCGCGCCGGCAGCGCCCAGAGCGGCGCGACGACGACGCTCGCCAGCTGGGACTCGCCGACGATCGCGAGCATCCTGCGCTCGATGAACCAGCCCTCGGACAACTTCTACGCCGAGACGCTGATCAAGGCGATCGGCGCCGACTACGGCGACGCCGGCAGCACCGCGGCGGGCGCCGCCGTCGTCAAGCGCACGGTCGCGCGCTTCGACGTCGCGCCGAAGGTCGCCGACGGCTCCGGCCTCTCGCGCGCGGACGTCACGACGCCGCGCCAGGTCGTCCAGCTGCTGACCGGCATGGCGGGGACCGAGAGCGCGAGCGCCTTCCGCGACTCGCTGCCGGTCGCCGGCCGCAGCGGCACGCTGGCGCGGCGGATGCGCGGCACCAGCGCCAGCGGCGCCTGCCAGGCGAAGACCGGCACGCTCAGCGACGTCTCCTCGCTGGCCGGCTACTGCGAGACGCCCGGCGGCCGCCGGATCGCCTTCGCGTTCCTGATGAGCCACGTCAGCGTCTCGGGCGCGCACGTGCTGCAGGACGCGATGACGGCGGCGCTCGCCCGGCTCGACTGAGCCCGGATCACCCTGCCCCGCGCCGCGGGCCGCGGGCGCCGATCGCGCCCACGGCCCGCCGTCGCGTCACGGCGTCGTCGTCGAGAGCGTGAAGGCGACGGTCTTCGCGTAGGTGCCGCCGCGCAGCGCGTCGGTGGCGCCGATGTGCTGCTTGAACGTGATCAGCACCGGATCGTTGGCGACCGGCGCGTCCCAGTGGGACGTCGACAGCTCGACCACGAGCGGCGACGGCAGCGTGAAGGCGCCGTTGCTGAGGTGGCCGGGGTCCGAGGCGGTCAGCGTCGCGTCGCCGGCCGAGGAGGTCACGGTCGCCGTCGTGGTCGCCGTCGCGTCGGCGGCCAGGCCCGGGACGAAGGCGCCGAACGTCGCCGGCCCGGCGAGCGTCAGCGAGAGCATCGACGGCACCGTGACGTCGACCGTCGTGTCGGCGCTGACGGTGTTCTGCGGCGAGATCTGCAGCACGACGTCCTGCGTGGCGACGTCAGTGCCGTTGGACGCGGTGACGCTGAACGCGTAGCCGCCGCTCGCCGTCGGCGTGCCGGCGAGCGTGCCGTCGGCGTCCAGCCGCAGGCCCGGCGGCAGCTCGCCGCCGCCGACGCTGAACGTCGCGTGCGGGAAGCTGCGCGCCGTGAACGTGTGCGAGTACGGCTGGCTCTCCGTGCCGGGCGCCGGCGCGGACGACGTGAACGTCGGCGCGACGCGGTAGTCCGCGGTCACCGGCGCGAACGCCCGCTGCGGAGCGCCGGTCCAGTACGAGAGCATCAGCGTCGCGATCTGCTGGCTGCCGACCGTGCCGTTGGTCGACAGGTAGTAGAGGCCGTCGCCGAGCGACTGGATGCCGACGTCGGCCTTCTGGAACCAGCCGCGGATGCCGCTGGCGGCGTCGAGCAGGCCGTCGCCGGCGAGCGGCAGCTCGAGGCCCTGCTCGCCGCCGAGGCCGTGCAGCGTCTTCAGCTGCGGCTGGGCGGCGGCGTCGACCGCGAACAGCGTGTAGTTCGGGAACTGCGGCTTGCTGCCGGCGTAGACGCCCATGAACCAGCGCTGCAGCCAGGGGTCGTACTCGAGGTTCTGCACGCCGTAGTCGGTGTTGCCGGTGTAGACGAAGTACTTGCCGGCGAAGGCCGGCGGACCGTCGCGGTGCGGCGCGGACTCGACCAGCGGCTTCTCGTACTGCGCCCAGTCGCTGATGTCGTACTGCAGCAGCACCTGGTTGTCGTTGTCGGTGCGCGTCGTGTTCAGGTAGATCCCGTAGGCGACGGTCAGGTAGTCCTTGCCGTCGCTGGAGCCGAACTTCGGCCCGATCGCGACGCCGTCGATGCCGCTGTCGCCGTAGCGGTGGTCGGGCGTGTTCGCCGTGTCGCCGTCGAAGACGCCGTTGCCGTCCATGTCGGCCGTGAAGTCCTCAACGACCTCGGGCAGGTAGACGGTCGCGAAGATCGGCGAGCTCTGCGCGTCGATGCCGACGCGATCGATCTTGTCGACGTCGATCACGGCGATGTAGAACGCCCGCGCCGACTTGTACTCCAGCGAGCCGTAGACCTTGCCGTCCGACGGGTTGAAGTCGAGGTCGCCGAGGTGGCCGCCGAAGCCCGTGATCGTGCCGATCACGTTGCCCGACAGGTCGGTCTTGATCAGCATGTCGGTGAACGAGTAGTAGACGAAGCCGTGCTCGCTGTCGACGGCGATGCCCTGCACGTGGCCGCTCGGCCAGACGCCGCCGCTGAGCTTGAGCGGGAAGCCGCCGACGCGCGGCTCGCCGCGCGTCGGCGTGACCGACGCGGACGGGCCGGACTGGCCGGCGCCGTTGACCGCGCGCACGCGGATGATCTGCTCGCCCTGATCGTCCGGCACGCTGAAGGTGTGCGCGGTGCCGGTCGCCGGCAGCCAGCTGACGGCGCTCTCGGGCGTCGACGCGGGCGCCAGCGAGACCTCGTAGCCGGCGATCGTCGCGGCCGTGCCGTCGGCGTTCAGGCCGGCCTGCGCGGGCGCCGACCAGGTCACGGTCGCCTGGTCGCCGGTCTCGCTCAGACGCAGGCCCTGCGGCACGCTCGGCGGCGTCGCCTGCGGGTCGGTCTGCGTGACCTTGACGTCGTCGAACTGCACAGTCGAGTTGTTGATGACGAGCCCGAAGCCGCCGCCCGTGCGCTTGAGGTTGTCGGCCACCATCGCCGGCACGCCGTCGACGCTGGCGACCATGTGCGTGCCGTTGACGTCGACCTTGAGCTTGTGGTCGGCGCCGGTGCCGATCGCCGTCGCCGCCGGCCCGGTCGGGCTCGAGACGTAGCTGCCGCCCTGCGGCGCCTGCGCGAGCTCGAGGCCGTTGCTGGCCGTCGTGCCGCTGCGCGCGACGAGCACGGCGCCGTAGTCCTCGGCGGCGTGGTAGTCGATGCCGACGTTCAGCCAGCGGCCCGAGTCCGAGACCTGCACGAAGCGCACCGTCGCCTCGATCCTGAAGCTCTGCGGCGCCGCCGGACCGAAGCTGATCCGCGCGCGCGGCGCGCCGGTCGTCGCCTGCAGCCGCCCGCCGACGACCTGCCAGTCACCGAGGACTGGCGTCCAGCCCTGCGGCAGCGTCCCGCCGGAGAAGTCCTCGTTCACGAGCAGCTCGTCGGCGGCCTGCGCCACCGATCCATGTACCGCCGCAAGCCCGACCAGCGCGAGCAGCATCCCGGCGAGCACCGCAACGAGGCGGCGAGCCGGCAGCGACTGAGTTCTCAACGTTCTGTCCTTTCACAGCAAAGTCAACGTCCAACGGCGGCGACGCTAGGCGAGGCCGGGCCGCGAACGTGGGACCAAGCTGTGAAGTCGCGCGGCGCGCGGATGAGCGCGGCGCGAGCGCGGCGACTAGGGCAGCAGCTCGAGCAGGCCGGCCTCGTCGAGCACGGTCACGCCGAGCCGCTCGGCCTTCTCGAGCTTGGAGCCGGGCGAGGCGCCGGCGACGACGTAGTCGGTCTTCTTCGAGACGGTCGTCGTGACGCGCCCGCCGGCCGCCTGGATGCGCTCGGACGCCTGCTCGCGCGTCAGCTCCGGCAGCGTGCCGGTGAGCACGAACGTCGTGCCCGAGAGCGGCCCCTCGCCGGGCGGCGGGCCCTCCTCCGCGAGCGTCAGCACGCCGCGCAGCGCGTCGATCAGCGCGACCATCTGCGGCTCGCGCAGCTGGTCGTGGATCAGCTGCGCGACGATCGGGCCGATGCCGGGCGTCTCGGCGATCTGCTCGGGCGTCGCCGCCAGCAGCGCGTCGATCGTGCGGAAGCGGGCGGCCAGGCTGCGGCCGGTGACGTAGCCGACGCCCTCGATCCCGATCGCGAACAGCACCGTGCCGAACGGCCGCGAGCGCGAGGCCTCGATCGAGCGCAGCAGGTTGTCGACGCTCGTCTCGCCGAAGCGCTCGAGCTCGAGCAGCTTCTCGCGGTCGAGCCGGTAGAAGTCGACGGCCGTCTCGACGTAGCCGAGCCGCTGGAAGGTCGCGACCTGCTTCTCCCCCAGGCCGTCGATGTCCATCACGGCGGCGAACGTCGTCAGCAGCTGCCAGCGCCGCTCCGGGCAGGCGCGGTTCGGGCACATCGTGAAGACCGAGCCCTCGGGCTTGACCGTCGGCGTGTCGCAGAACGGGCAGCGCTGCGGCGGCACGGTCGGCGCCGCGCGCCCGGCGCGCTCGACGGCGTGCGGCGCCGGCGAGATCACCTGCGGGATCACGTCGCCGGCGCGCAGGACGATCACGTCGTCGCCGACGCGGATGTCCTTGCGCGCGATGTCCTCCTCGTTGTGCAGCGTCGCCGCCTTGACGGTGACGCCGCCGACGTGGACCGGCTCGAGCTGCGCGAACGGGCGCAGGTCGCCGAACTTGCCGACGTTCCAGGCGATCCCGTTCAAATGCGTGACGGCGGTCGTCGGCGGGAACTTCCAGGCGATCGCCCAGCGCGGATCGCGCCCGACGACCCCGAGCCGGCGCTGCAGCTCGGTGTCGTCGACCTTGACGACGACGCCGTCGATCTCGAAGTCGAGCGCGCCGCGGCGCTGCTGCCAGCTCAGGCACTGGGCGACGACGGCGTCCTCGCCGTCGAGCTTGCGGATGTCGCCGTTGACGCGGAAGCCGTGCTCGCGCAGCCACTCCAGCGCCGCCCACTGCGAGCCGAGCGCCAGGCCGTCGGCGACGCCGATCTGGTAAGCCCACATCGACAGCGGCCGCTCGGCGGCCAGCGCCGGGTCCAGCTGGCGGATCGTGCCGGCGGCCGAGTTGCGCGGGTTCATGAAGGTCGACAGGCCGGCGGCGGCGCGGCGCTCGTTGAGCGCCTGGAAGTCCGGCAGCGACATGTAGACCTCGCCGCGCACCTCGATCAGCGGCGGCGCGTCCTCGATCCGCAGCGGGATCGAGGGCATCGTGCGCAGGTTGTGCGTGACGTCCTCGCCGACCTCGCCGTTGCCGCGCGTGACGCCGCGCTCGAGCACGCCGTCGCGGTAGATCAGCGAGATCGCCAGGCCGTCGATCTTCGGCTCGGCGACGAACTCGAAGCGCGGGTCCTCGATGCCCTCGCGCGCGAGGTGGTTGCGCATCCGCTCGACCCAGGCGCGCAGCTCGTCCTCCGAGCGCGCGTTGGCGAGCGAGAGCATCGGCTGCAGGTGCGTGACCTTCTCGAGCTTGCCGACCGGCTCGCCGCCGACGCGCTGGGTCGGCGAGTCCGGCGTGACGAGCTCCGGGTGCTCGGCCTCGATCCGGCGCAGCTCGTCGAGCAGCGCGTCGTAGGCGTCGTCGCCGATCTCGGGGTCGTCGAGGACGTAGTAGCGGTGCCCGTGATAGGCGAGCAGCTTGCGCAGCTGCGCCGCGCGCTCGGCCGCCGCGGCGCTCACGGCGCCGCAGTCCCGAGCAGGTCGCCGAGGTCGTAGTCGCGCAGCGCCGCCATGCCGTGCTCGGCCGTCAGGTCGAAGTGCAGCGGCGTCACGGCGATGCGGCCGGCGGAGACCGCGGCCAGATCGGTGCCGGCGACGTCGTCGTGCACCGGCGAGTCGCCGTAGACGGAGTAGAGCGTGCGGCCGTCGCGCTGCTCGACCAGCTCCAGCCGGTCGCGGTAGATCCGCTTGCCGAGCCGCGCGACCTCGACGCCGGCGACCTCGCCGCTCGGCACGTTGACGTTCAGCAGCAGGCCGGCGGGCAGCGGCAGGTCGTCGAGCCGGTCGACGATCTGCGCCGTGAAGGCCGCCGCGCGCGTGAAGTCGTAGCTGCGGCCGACGCGGAAGTCGAGCTCGCCGCGCTCGGACTGCTGCGAGACGGCGATCGCGGGAAGGCCGAGCACGACGCCCTCGAGCGCCGCGGCGACGGTCCCGGAGTAGGTGATGTCGTCGCCGAGGTTGGCGCCGTGGTTGATGCCCGAGACGACGACGTCCGGCTGGAAGCCGGCGACCAGGCCGAGCGCGGCCAGCCGCACGCAGTCGACCGGCGTGCCGTCGCAGGCGTAGCCGACGCTGCCGTCGTCGAACGGCACCTCGGCGACCCACAGCGGGCGCCGGAAGGTGATCGAGCGGGCGGTCGCCGAGCGGTTGTCGTCGGGCGCGACGACGAGCAGCTCGACGTCCTCGAGCGCGGCCAGCGCGCGCCGCAGCGAGAGCAGGCCGTCGGCCTCGATCCCGTCGTCGTTGGTCAGCAGCACGCGCAGCATCGGACCGCAGGATACGGCCCGCGCCGGTCCCGACGCCGCGGCAGCCGGCCCGCCGCGCCGCCGCGCGAACGCTCGCCGCGACCCGCGCTCACGAGGCGACCGCCGCGAGCGGACCTCGCCGCGCCGCCGCGAGCGAACGCTCGCCGCCGCCGGGCGCTCAGTAGGCGACCGACGCCAGGTAGAGCCCGTGCGGCGGCGCGGTCGGGCCCGCCTCGGCGCGCGGGCGCCCGGCGAGCAGCGCGCGGAACGAGGCCAGCGAGCGGGCACCACCGCCGACCTGCAGCATCGTCCCGACCAGCACGCGGTTCATCTGGCGCATGAAGGCGTCGGCCTCGATGCGGAACTCGAGCACGTCGCCGGTGCGCGTCCAAGAGGCCGCGAAGACGTCGCGCGAGAAGCGCTGGTGGTACGTGTCGGTCGGCGTGAAGGCGGTGAAGTCGTGCGTGCCGACCAGCGCCGCCGCGCAGGCCTGCAGCGCGTCGACGTCGAGCGGGTAGGGCCACCAGAGCGCGCGGCCGCGCTCGAACGGCGACGGCGCCGAGCGCGCCAGCACGCGGTACAGGTAGCGGCGCGAGCGCGCGTCGTGGCGGGCGTTGAAGCCGTCCGCCGCCGGCGCGGCCGCGAGCAGCGCGATCTCCGGCGGCAGCAGCGCGTTGACCGAGCGCAGCCGCGGCGGCTCGCCGGAGTAGGAGGCGACCTGGCCGAGCGCGTGCACGCCGCGGTCGGTGCGGCCGGCGACCGTCAGCTCGACGGGCGCGCGCAGCACCGTCTGCAGCGCCTCAACCACTTCGGCGGCCACCGTCCGCTGGCCGGGCTGCTGCGCCCAGCCCGCGAAGGGGCCGCCGTCGTAGGCGATGGTGAGCTTGGTGTGCGCCGTCGCTCAGACGAGCTCGAGGTAGACCATCTCGGTCGCGTCCGACTGACGCGGGCCGAGCTTGAGGATCCGCGTGTAGCCGCCCGGGCGAGCCGAGTAGCGCGGCGCGATCTCCTCGAAGAGCTTGTAGATGACGCCCTTGTCGGGGTGCTGGAGGATCGAGTTGGCCTGCCGGCGCGAATGCAGGTCGCCCCGCCGCGCCAGCGTGATCAGCTTCTCGATCTCCGGCTTGACCGCCTTGGCCTTGGCCTCGGACGTCTTGATCCGCTCGTGGTCGATGACCTCGATGCAGAGATTGGCGAGCAGCGCCTTTCGATGCGCCGCGTCGCGGGAGAGCTTGTGTCGTGTCTTCTGGTGGCGCATCTCAGTCGGTGCGCAGCGTAAGCCCCCGCTGCGAGAGGGTCTCGATGACCTCGTCGATCGACTTCTTGCCGAAGTTCGGGATGGCGGCGAGCTCACCCTCGGACTTGGACACCAGGTCGCCGACGGTCTGGATACCGGCGCGCTTGAGGCAGTTGTAGGACCGCACACCCAGCTCGAGCTCCTCGATCAGGATGTCGTCCATCGGGCCGCCGCCGCCCGGACGGCCAGCCGCCGCCAGCGCACCCGCGCCGACGCCGCCGCCGTTGTCGAGCGCGCCCAGGCCACCGGGGCCGGCGCGCAGATCCTCGATGCGGTCCTCGTCCGTGAAGATCGAGAGGCTCGAGATCAAGATCTCGGCGGCCTCGCGCAGCGCCGCCTGCGGGTCGATCGAGCCGTCGGTCTCGATGTCCAGCGTCAGCTTGTCGAAGTCGGTGCGCTGGCCGACGCGCGCCTGCTCGACCGAGTACGCGACGCGGCGGACCGGGCTGAAGATCGAGTCGATCGGGATCACGCCGATCGGCTGATCGGGCGACTTGTTCTCCTCGGCCGGGCGGTAGCCGCGGCCGCGGCCGATCGTCAGGTACAGCTCCAGCTTCGTCTTCTTATCGAGCGTCGCGATGTGCGCGTCCGGGTTGAGGATCTCGACGCCGGACGGCAGGTCGATGTCGCGGGCGGTGATCTCGCCAGGACCCGTGACGACCAGCGGCGCCTCGACCTCGGTCGCGTCCGAGTGCATCCGGCAGACGATCCCCTTGAGGTTGAGGACGATGTCGGTCACGTCCTCGGTGACGCCCTTGATCGTCGAGAACTCGTGCGCCACCCCTTCGATCCGGACGGAGGTGACCGCGGCGCCCGCCAGGCTGGCCAGCAGCACGCGACGCAGCGAGTTCCCGAACGTGTAGCCGAAGCCGCGGTCGAGCGGCTCGACCACGAACTGCCCGCGGTTCTCTTCAACCGATTCGGACGTGATTCGGGGGATCTGGAAGTCGAGCATCAGGGTCCTAACGTCGTTCTCGTGGGGGAAGCTAAGCCTCGGCGGCGCCGGATGCGCGGCCGGAGGGTCAAGAAGAGGCTGGATTACTTCGAATAGAGCTCGACGATGAGCTGCTCCTGCACCGGCGCGGCGATCTCGCCACGCTCCGGACGCCGCAGCACCTTCGCGGTGAGCTGGTCGTGGTCCGCCTGCAGCCAGGCAGGGACCTGCGCGACGAGCTCAGTCGCGTCGCGGATCACGGTCTCGGCATCGGAGCCGGGCTTGAACGTGATCACGTCGTTCTCGCGCACCTGGTACGACGGGATGTCGACTCGGCGCCCGTTGACGGCCCAGTGGCCGTGGCGGATCAGCTGGCGCGCCTGGCGGCGCGACGCCGCGAAGCCGAGACGCACGAGGACGTTGTCGAAGCGGCACTCGAGGATCCGCAGCAGGTTCTCGCCGGTGATGCCCGGCTGGCGCGAGGCCTTCTCGTAGTACGTGCGGAACTGCTTCTCGAGCACGCCGTAGTAGCGACGCGCCTTCTGCTTCTCACGCAGCTGGACGCGGTACTCGGACTGCTTCTGACGGCCGCGGCCGTGCTCGCCCGGCGGGTACGAGCGGCGCTCGACGCCGCACTTGTCGGTCAGGCAGCGCTCGCCCTTGAGGAACAGCTTCTGCCCCTCGCGGCGGCACTGCTTGCACTGGGGAGACGTATCGCGTGCCATATCAGGGTCGGTCCGGGAGGGAGCGGTGGGGCTCGGTGGTCATGGTGTTACACCCTGCGCCGCTTGCGGGGGCGGCAGCCGTTGTGTGCCTGCGGAGTGACGTCCTTGACGCCCGTGACCTCGAGGCCGGCGGCCTGCAGCGAGCGGATCGCCGTCTCACGACCCGAGCCCGGGCCCTTGACGAAGACCTCGACCTTCTGCATGCCCTGCTCGATGCCCTTGCGCGCGGCGGCGTCGGCCGTGACCTGCGCGGCGAAGGGAGTCGACTTGCGCGAGCCCTTGAAGCCGGCGCCGCCGGCGGACTCCCACGCGATCACGTTGCCTTCGCGGTCGGTCAGGGCAACGATCGTGTTGTTGAACGACGTCTTGATGTGCGCCTGGCCGATCGGGATGTTCTTGCGGACCTTGCGGCGGCCGCGCTGCGGGCGACGGGGTGCGGGCATGGGTTACCTCCGCGGGGCGTCCGGCCCCGCGATTCGAGAACGCCGCGCGACATCCAACCGCGCGTGACCGTTCGCTGCGCTCACTTCTTCCCTGCCTTCTTCTTGCCCGCGACCTGCATGCGCTTGGGGCCCTTGCGCGTCCGAGCGTTGGTCTTGGTGTTCTGGCCGCGGACCGGCAGGCCGCGCCGGTGGCGCAGGCCGCGGTAGCAGCCGATCTCCATCAGGCGCTTGATGTTCTGGTTGCGCTCGCGGCGCAGATCGCCCTCGACGACGTAGTCGCGGTCGATCATGTCGCGCAGCTTGGCGACCTCGTCGTCCGTCAGGTCGCGAACCTTGCGATCCGGCTCGATGCCGAGCGCGGCGATGATCTCGTTGGAGCTGGCGCGGCCGATCCCGTAGATGTACGTGAGACCGATCTCGACGCGCTTGTTGAGCGGGATGTTGATCCCGGCGATGCGAGCCATGCCGACCCCCTACCCCTGGCGCTGCTTGTGCCGGGGGTTCTGGCAGATCACGAGCACCCGACCGTGGCGACGGATGATCTTGCACTTCTCGCACATCGGCTTGACCGACGGTCGTACCTTCATGATCCCTTTCGGCTGATGATCCAGACGGGGTGGCTCTGGCGACCGGGTCGGCCACCGCTACCAGTCCCCCGGGGGCGGTTACGCGCAGACGCCTCCCGGCTCCGAGCGCGACGGTCCAGAATAGCAAAGGCCGGCGTGCCGACCGCCGCGTCTGCTAGACGCGGGCCTACAGACATCCGGCTCGGCCTCAGGCGGCGGCCTGCGCCGCCTGGTGATGCCACGGCGTCAGGATCCGCGGACCCTCTGCCGTGATCGCGATCGTGAACTCGAAGTGCGCGGCGAGCGAGCCGTCCTGCGAGTAGATCGCCCAGCCGTCGTCGCCCATCCGCACGGTCTGGCGGCCGACGGTGACCATCGGCTCGACGGCCAGGACCATCCCCGCCTCGAGCGGCAGCCCCTTGCCGGCCGGCCCGTAGTTCGGGACCTGCGGCTCCTCGTGCATCTCGCGGCCGACGCCATGGCCGACCAGCGAACGGACGACCGAGAGCCCGTTCGCCTCGACGTGCTCCTGGACGGCGTGCGAGACGTCGCCGAGCCGGTTGCCGACGCGGCACTGCTCGACGGCGGCGAACAGCGAGGCCTCGGTGACCTCCATCAGCGTGCTCGCGACCGGCGAGACCTCGCCGATCCCGAACGTGCGCGCCGCGTCCGCGACCCAGCCGTCCTTGACGACGCCGATGTCGATCGACAGCAGGTCGCCGCGCTTGAGCTTGAACTTGCCCGGGATGCCGTGGACGACCATGTCGTTCGGCGAGGCGCAGATCGAGCCCGGGAAGCCCTTGTAGCCCTTGAAGGCCGGCGTCGCGCCCTGCGAGCGGATGAAGCGCTCGGCGGCCGCGTCCAGCTCGCCCGTCGTGACGCCCGGCCGCAGCTTGCCCGCCAGCAGGTCCATCGTCTTGACCAGGATGTCGCCGGCGGCGGCCATCTGGTCGAGCTCGGCGGGGGTCTTCTTGATGATCACATCCGCTCCTGCAGTCGCAGCGTCGCGAGCGTCGCGCGGATGTGGTCGTAGACCTCGGTCACGTCGCGCGTGCCGTCGAAGCGCCGCAGCAGGCCGCGCTCCTCGTAGTAGTCGAGCAGCGGCTCGGTCTGCTCGTGGTAGGTCTCCAGGCGCTGGCGGATCGTCTCCGGCTTGTCGTCGTCGCGCTGGACCAGCGGCTCACCGGTCTCGTCGCAGACGCCCACGCGCGTGGGCGGGTCGAAGTCGACGTGATAGACGATCCCCGTCGGGCCGTAGCGGCGGCCCGAGAGGCGCTGGACGACGACGTCGTCCGGCACGACCAGCGCCAGCACCGCCGTCAGCGCGCGGCCCTTGGCGGCCAGCGCCTGCTGCAGCGCGTCGGCCTGCTCGATCGTACGCGGGAAGCCGTCCAGCAGGAAGCCGTCCTCGCCCTCCGCGGCGACCTTCTCGAGGATCATCGCGATCACGAGCTCGTTCGGGACGAGCTTGCCCGCGTCCATGAACGCCTTCGCCTGGTGCCCCAGCTCGGTGCCGTTGCCGCGATGCTCGCGCAGCAGGTCACCGGTGCCGATGTACGGCAGCGCGAAGTCCTCGCGCAGCCGTGCGGCCTGCGTGCCCTTGCCCGCGCCCGGAGGGCCGAGCAGGATCAGGTTGAGCTCGACGAAGGTTGCCTCACCCTCGCCGCCACGCAAGCTGGGGTCCCCAGTCGACGTCACTTGAGGAAGCCCTCGTAGTTGCGCATCATCAGCTGCGCCTCGAGCTGCTTCATCGTGTCCAGCGCGACGCCGACGACGATCAGCAGCGACGTGCCGCCGAAGCGGAACGTGTTCGACGCGCCGGTCGACGCGATGATGATCGTCGGCAGCGCGGCCACGGCCGCCAGGTACAGCGCGCCCGGGAACGTCAGTCGGGCGAGGATGCGATCGAGGAACTCCGCCGTCGGGCGCCCGGGCCGGACGCCCGGGATGAAGCCGCCGTACTTGCGCAGGTTGTCGGCCTGGTCCACCGGATTGAACGTCACGGCGGTGTAGAAGTACGTGAAGATGATGATCATCAGCGTCTCGCCGACGACGTAGGCCCAGCGACCCGGCGCCAGGAACGTCGCAAGGCCGTTCAGGCCCGGCACGAGCTGACCGATCGTCGGCGGGAAGGCCATGATCGAGGCGGCGAAGATGACCGGGATGACGCCGGCCATGTTCACGCGCAGCGGCAGGTAGGTCTGGCCGCCGGAGCTCATCCGGCGCCCGATCACGCGCTTGGCGTACTGGATCGGGATCCGGCGCTGGCCCTCTTGGATGAAGACGACCGCGGCCACGACCCCGACGGCCAGGAACGGCATGATGATCTTGAAGACGGCGTCCGGGCTGGTCCACCAGTCGCGCACGCCGCCGGGCAGGCGCGAGACGATCGACGCGAAGATCATCAGCGAGATGCCGTTGCCGATGCCGCGCTGCGTGATCAGCTCGCCCATCCACATGACGACGATGCTGCCGGCCGTCAGGCAGAGCACGACGAGGATCACCGTGCCGGCGTTGAAGTTCGAGAACACCGGCGTGCCGGCGGCCGAGCCCTGCGAGCGGAACAGGAACGTGTAGCCGATCGCCTGCGCGGCGGCCAGGCCGACGGTCAGGTAGCGCGTGTACTGCGTGATCCGCGCCTGCCCGACCTCGCCCTCCTTCTGCAGCTTCTCGAGCGCCGGCGAGACGACCGTCAGCAGCTGCAGGATGATCGACGCCGTGATGTACGGCATGATCCCGAGCGCGAAGATCGCGATCCGCGACAGGCCGCCGCCCGAGAACGTGTTCAGCAGGTTCAGGACGCCGCCGCCGCCGAAGTTGCTCTGGATCTGGTCGACGGCCTTGGTGTTGATCCCGGGCACCGGGATGAACGAGCCGAGCCGGTACAGCGCAAGGATGACCGCCGTGAACAGCAGCTTCTTGCGGATCTCCGCGACGCGGAACGAGTTCAGGATCGTGGAGACCACGACGCGCTAGCCCTCGACGACGTGGCAGGCGCCGCCCGCGGCCTCGATGCGCTCGCGCGCCGAGGCCGAGAACTTGTGCGCATGCACGTCCAGCTTGATCGAGAGCTCGCCGCGCCCGAGGATCTTCACGGGCACGTCGCGCTTCTTCGCCAGGCCGGCGGCGCGCAGGCCGTCGAGATCGACCGTCGCCCCATCCGCGAAGCGCTCGACGAGGTCGTCGAGGTTCACGTGCTGGGTGTGCGTCCGGAACATCTCGAACGGCATCGACATCTTCTTGTTCGGACCGCGCAGCTTGCGCATCCGCATGTGCAGCGGGTTCTGGCCGCCCTCAAAGCGGGGGCGGTCCTTGGCGCCGGCGCGCGAGCCGTAGCCCTTGTGGCCACGGCCCGAGGTCTTGCCGTGGCCGGAGCCGTGGCCGCGCCCGACGCGCTTGCGGTCGCGCCGCGCGCCCGGGGCCGGCTTCAGCGAGTGAAGGCCGACGGCCTCCGCCTTCAGCTCGGCGTCGACGGTCTCCTGCTCGGTGCTCACGACTTCTCCTCGACGATGACCAGGTGACGGACGGCGTGGACCATCCCGCGCAGCGCGGGCGAGTCCTCGCGCTCGACCGACTTGCCGATCCCGCGCAAGCCGAGCGAGCGCAGCGTGTCGCGCTGGCGCCCGTTGGCGCCGTTGGCGGACCTGACCTGCTTGATCACGAACGTGCTCACGCCGCCGTCTCCTCGGCGACCGGCTCGGCCGCCGCGGCGGCCTCGACGACGTCGGTGGCGGCCAGCTTGGCGCCGAGGCCCAGCACCTTGTCGACGGACAGGCCGCGCAGCTTGCCGATCTCCTCGGGCTTGCGCAGGTCCTGCAGGCCGGCGATCGTCGCCTTGACCAGGTTGATCGGGTTCTGCGACCCGAGCGACTTCGACAGGATGTCGTGGATGCCGGCGAGCTCCAGCACGGCGCGCACGCCGCCGCCGGCGATGACGCCGGTACCGGGCGAGGCCGGCTTCAGGAACACGCGGCCGGAGCCGAAGATGCCCGTCGTCTGATGCGTGATCGTCGAGCCGTGGCGCGGAACTCGGAAGAGGTTCTTCTTGGCCTGCTCGACGCCCTTCTGGATCGCGAGCGGGACCTCGTTGGCCTTGCCGTAGCCGACGCCGACGATGCCGTTCTCGTCGCCGACGACGACCAACGCCGTGAACGAGAACCGCCGGCCGCCCTTGACCACCTTGGCGACGCGGTTGATCTCGACGACGCGCTCTTGGAGGTCGACGCCGGACGAGGAGATGGATCGATCGGGAGCTGCCATGAGTCCTTCGAGTCTAGAAGTTCAGGCCGCCCTCACGGGCGCCCTCGGCAAGGGCCTTGACACGGCCGTGGTACTGGTAGCCGCCGCGGTCGAAGACCGCCGCGTCGACGCCGGCGGACTTCGCGCGCTGGGCGATCAGCTCGCCCGCGCGATGGGCCTGCTCGGCCGGCTTGAGCGAGCGCAGCTCGGCCTCCGTCCAGGAGACGGCGGCCAGCGTGCGGCCCGCGTCGTCGTCGATCAGCTGCGCGAAGACGCCGCGGTTGGAGCGGAAGACCGAGAGCCGCGGGCGCTCGGCCGTGCCGCGCACCTTCGAGCGGACGCGACGGCGGCGCTTCAGGCGCCGCGCAGGAGCGGTGAGGACCATCATGCTCGCTTACCGACCTTCCGGGCCACGTACTCGCCCTGGTAGCGGATGCCCTTGCCCTTGTAGGGCTCTGGCGGCCGCTGCTTGCGGATGATCGCGGCGATCTCGCCGACGACCTGCTTGTCGCTGCCCTTGACGATGATGCGCGTCGGCAGCGGGACCTCGAACTCGATGCCGTCGGGCGCCTTGATCGGCACCGGGTGCGAGTAGCCGAGCGCCAGCACCAGGTCCTTGCCCTGGAGCTGCGCGCGATAGCCGACGCCCTGGATCTCCAGCGTCTTCGTGAACCCGCTGGTGACGCCCTCGACCATGTTCGCGACGAGCGAGCGCGTGAGGCCGTGCAGCGCACGGTGCTCCGCGCGATCGGTCGGGCGGGTGACGATCAGCTGACCGTCCTCCTCGCGCACCTCGATCGCGCGGTTCTTGCGCTCGGACAGCTCACCGCGCGGGCCCTTGACGGACACCAGCTCGGGGTCGACCGTGACGGTGACTCCGGCGGGGACGGGGATTGGCTTTCTACCGATTCGGCTCATTACCAGACTTCCGCGACGACCTCGCCGCCGACGCCCGCAGCGCGAGCCTCGTGACCGGTCATGACGCCATGCGAGGTGGAGACGATGGTGGTGCCCATGCCGCCCAGGACCTTCGGGATGTGCTTGGCATCCACGTAGGTGCGCTGACCCGGGCGCGAGACCCGGCGCAGGCCGGAGATCACCGACGTCCGGTTGTCAGTGTACTTGAGGCGGACAACGATCTTGTCCGCCGCGCTGCCGGGCACGCCGGGGGCGTCGCTGAAGCCCTCGATGTAGCCCTGCTCGGTGAGGATGCGGGCGATCTCGCGCTTGAGCCGGCTCGACGGGATCACGACCTCTTCATGGGCCGCCATGATCCCGTTGCGGATGCGCGTGAGGAAGTCCGCGATCGGATCGGTCATCGACATGGCGCTACCAGCTCGACTTCGTCATGCCGGGGATGAAGCCCTGATGCGCCAGCTCGCGCAGGCAGATGCGGCAGAGCCCGAACTTGCGGTAGACCGCCCGCGGGCGGCCGCAGCGACGGCAGCGCGAGTGCGCGCGCGTCTTGTACTTCGGCGACTGGTTCGCGCGAACGATCTGTGATGTCTTGGCCATTGATGCGTCCTCGTCCTATGCCGCGACCGGCTCGGCGTCCAGTGTCTCGAAGCCCTTCGGCCGGCCCTCCGGTGCGAAGGGCAGCCCGAGCGCCGCCAGCAGCGCGAAGGCCTCGGCGTCCGTCGTCGCCGTGGTGGCGAACGTGACGTCCAGGCCGCGCACCTGATCGACGGTGTCGTAGTCGATCTCCGGGAAGATGACCTGCTCGCGGATGCCCATCGAGTAGTTCCCGCGGCCGTCGAACGACTTCGGGTTCAAACCGCGGAAGTCGCGCAGGCGCGGCAGCGCCACCGACGTCAGCCGGTCGATGAACTCGTACGCGCGATCGCGCCGCAGCGTCACCGCCAGGCCGACCGGCATGCCCTCGCGGACCTTGAAGGCCGCGACCGACTTGCGCGCACGGCGGATGCTCGGCTGCTGGCCGGCGATGTCGGCCAGCTGGCCGCGCGCCGCATCGAGCATCTTCGAGTCCTGCTTGGCCTCGCCGACGCCCATGTTGAGCGTGATCTTGACCAGCGCCGGCGCCTGCATCGGCGTCGAGTAGCCGAACTTGCGCACCAGCTGGGCGCGGATCTCGGCGTCGTAGCGTTCCTTGATTCGTGCGGCCATCAGTCGAGCTCCGCTCCGGAGCGCCGGGACACGCGCACGCGCTGACCCTGCTCGTTGCGGGTCACGCCGACGCGCGTCGGCTTGTGGGTCTTGGGGTCGACCAGCGCCACGTTGGAGACGTGGATCGGCCCCTCCTTCTCGATCACGCCGACCTGCAGGTTGGGGCGACCGGCTTCGGGCTTCTGATGGCGCTTGACCATGTTCAGCCCCTCGACGTACACGCGCTCGCGCGCCGGGTCGACGCGCAGGACCTTGCCGGTCTTGCCGCGATCCTTGCCCGCGATCACGATGACGTTGTCGTCGCTGCGGATCTTCATCACAGCACCTCCGGCGCGAGCGAGACGATCTTCATGAAGCCGCCGTCGCGCAGCTCGCGCGCCACCGGGCCGAAGATGCGCGTGCCGCGCGGGTTGTTCTGGGCGTCGATGATCACCGCGGCGTTCTCGTCGAAGGCGATGTAGGTGCCGTCCTCGCGCCCGAACTCCTTCTTCGTGCGCACGACGACGGCCTTGACCACGTCGCCCTTCTTGACCGTGCCGTTCGGCTGGGCCTGCTTGACGGTCGCCACGATGATGTCGCCGACGGTCGCGTAGCGGCGGCGCGAGCCGCCCATCACGCGAATCGTCAGGATCTCGCGCGCGCCGGTGTTGTCGGCCACGCGCAGACGCGTCTCGTTCTGGATCATCGGGCGCGCTCCAGGATCTCCAGCAGCCGCCAGCGCTTGCTGCGCGACATCGGCCGGCACTCCTGCACGCGGACGGTGTCGCCGACGTTGGCGCTGTTGCTCTCGTCGTGGACCTGGAAGGTCGTCGACGAGCGCATGATCTTGTGGTAGCGCTTGTGACGCCGCGCGACGTCGATGCGGACCGTGATCGACTTGTCGCCCTTGTCGGAGACGACGATGCCCTGGCGCACCTTGGCGCGGCCGGGGCCGTGCTCGGGCGCGTGCAGCTCCTCGCTCGGGCCGGCCGCCTCGCGCGTCGCGGCGCGCTTGGCCTTCAGCTTGGCGCGGTAGGCGCGGCGCTGACGTGCGTTGCGCTCGCGGTGGGCGGCGCGCTCGGCGAGCCGCTCCTCCAGCGTGCGCGGGGCGTTGCCCTTGTCCTTCTTGGCCTCGCGCGCCGACGCGTTGCGCTCACGGCGCGTCTGCTCGGGAGCCGCCGGCTCGGCGCTCTCGGGCTCGCTGCTCTCGGCGCCGGCCGCGGCCGCGCTGGCCTCGGTCGTCTCGGGAGTGGCCTCGCCGGCGTCCGCCTCGGGGGCGGCCGTCGTCTCAGCCTCCTCGATGGGGGTCTCTTCCGGGTTCTCAGCCATTCTCAGTGCTCTGGTTCGGATCGATTCCGCGCTGACGCGCGACGGTCAGGGCGCGAGCGAGGTCGCGCTTGGCAGTGCGCAGGCCCGCCGTGTTCTCCAGCTCGCCGGTGGCATGCTGCATGCGCAGGCCGAACAGCTCGCGACGCTGGGTCGCGAGGTGCTCGACGAGGGCGCCGTCGCTGAGGTCGCGAAGCTCCGTGGCCCTCACGACTGCTCCTCGCGCACGACGAACTTGGTCTTGACCGGCAGCTTGTGGCCGGCCAGGCGCATGGCCTCGCGCGCCAGCTCCTCCGGCACGCCGGAGAGCTCGAACATCACGCGGCCCGGCTTGACGACGCAGACCCAGCCCTCGGGGTTGCCCTTGCCGGAGCCCATGCGGGTCTCGGCCGGCTTCTTGGTGACCGACTTGTCCGGGAAGACGTTGATCCAGACCTTGCCGCCACGCTTGATCTTGCGCGTCATGGCGATACGAGCGGCCTCGATCTGGCGGTTGGTCAGCCAACCGGCCTCGAGCGCCTTCAGCCCGTACTCGCCGAACGCGACGTTCTGCTGGCCGCGCGAGAGGCCCGCGCGACGACCGCGGTGGACCTTGCGGAACTTGACTCGCTTCGGGGAGAGCATCAGCGACTGATCCCTCCGCTCAGGTCCGGACGCCCGCCGCGACCGCCCTGGCCGCCGCGCCCGCCGCCGCCACGCCCGCCGGGACCGCCGCCCTGGCCGCCGCGACCGCCGCGCCCGCGGCCACCGCCGCCGCCCTGGCCGTCACGCCCGCCGCGCCCGCGACCGTCGCGGTTGCGACCGCCGCGGCGGTCGTCGTCGCGGTCCTGGCCGCCGCCGGACGGCTCGTCGAGCGAGGTCAGGTCCTGACCGGCGTAGCCGGCCGGCATGATCTCGCCCTTGTTGATCCAGCACTTGACGCCGATGCGGCCGAACGTCGTGCGCGCCTCGTAGAAGCCGTAGTCGATGTCCGCGCGCAGCGTGTGCAGCGGCACGCGGCCGTCCGAGTAGGACTCCGAGCGGGCCATCTCGGCGCCGCCGAGGCGGCCGCCGACCTGGATCTTGCAGCCCTTGGCGCCGGAGCGCATGGCGCTCGTCAGCGCGCGCTTCATCGCGCGCCGGAAGGCGACGCGGTTCTGCAGCTGCTCGGCGATCGACTGGGCGACCAGCTTCGCATCGAGCTCGGGGCGCTTGATCTCGAGGATGTTGATCTTGATCGACTTGCCGGTGATCCGATGCAGGTCGCGCCGCAGCGCGTCGACCTCGGACCCGGACTTGCCGATCACGATGCCCGGGCGCGCCGTGTGGATGTTGACCTCCACCTCGGCGGCGTCCTTGCGGATCGTGATGTCGGAGAGGCCGGCGTGCGCGAGCTTGTTCGTGATGTGGTCACGAATGCGCACATCCTCGATCAGGAAGTCGGAGAACTGCTTCTCGGAGAACCAGTTCGACTTCCAGTCGTGGATGTAGCCCACGCGCATGGCCTCGGGATGAACCTTCTGACCCATGGTGGGCTAGGACTCCTTCGGGGCGAGCAGGATGGTCAGGTGCGAGGTGCGCTTGCGGATCTTCGTCGCGCGGCCCATGGCGCGCGGACGGAACCGCTTGAGCGTCGGACCCTCGTCGGCGGTCACCGACAGGATGCGCAGGTCCTCGCCGACGAGCTCGTGGTTGTGCTCGGCGTTGGCGACGGCCGACTCGAGCAGCTTGGCCCACGGCTCGGCGGCGCGGCGCGGCGTGAACGCGAGGATCGCCCGCGCCTCGACGACGTCCTTGCCGCGGATGTGGTCGCAGACGAGCCGCGCCTTGCGGGCGGACGTGCGCACGTACTTGGCCTGGGCGCTGACGACGACCGGGTACTCGTAGTCGACCGGCTGCGGCTGGTCGCGACGGCGCGCCGGCGCGGCCGGCTTCTCCTTCACGGCCGGCTTCTCAGCGGCGGCCTTCGCCGGCGCGGCCGGCTCCTCAGCCGCGGGCGGCTCGGGCTGCGCGACCGTCTCCGCGGCGGAGGGCTCCTCCGCCGGGGTCTCGCCGGCCACGGGCTCCTCGAGCTCGTCCTTCGGATCCTTCGGATCGGTCATCGCACCTTGCCCTTCGCGTCATGCCCGCGGTAGGTCCGCGTCGGCGCGAACTCGCCCAGCTTGTGGCCGACCATCGACTCGGACACGAACACGGGGACGTGCTTGCGCCCGTCGTGGACGGCGATCGTGTGGCCGACGAACTCGGGGAAGATCGTCGACGCGCGCGACCAGGTCCGGATCATCGTGCGCTGGTTGGCGGTGTTCATCGCCTCGATGCGCTCGAAGAGACGATCCTCGACCCAGGGCCCCTTCTTCGAGGAACGGCTCATCAGCGGCCACCCTTCTTCCCGCGGCGGCGGCCGCGGACGATGTACTGGTCGGACTGCTTGCCCTTCTTGCGGGTGCGGTAGCCGAGCGTCGGCACGCCCCAGGGCGTCGTCGGATGGTTGCCGAGCGGCGTGCCGCCCTCGCCACCGCCGTGCGGGTGATCGACCGGGTTCATGGCGATGCCGCGCGTCTGCGGCCGCACGCCCATGTGGCGCTTGCGGCCGGCCTTGCCGATCGTCACGTTCTGGTGATCGGAGTTGCCGACCACGCCGACGGTGGCGCGGCACTCGGAGCGGACCATCCGCATCTCGCCCGACGGCAGGCGCAGCGTCGCGTAGTCGCCCTCCTTGGCCATCAGCTGGATGCTGGCGCCGGCCGAGCGACCGAGCTGCGCGCCGCGGCCGGGCTGCAGCTCGACGTTGTGGACCAGCGTGCCGACCGGCATCGCGGCCAGCGGCATCGCGTTGCCGACCGTGATGTCGGCGCCGGGGCCGGACAGCACCGTCATGCCGACGCGCAGCCGGTTCGGGGCGACGATGTAGGACTTCGTGCCGTCCACGTAGTGCAGCAGCGCGATGTAGGCCGTCCGGTTCGGGTCGTACTCGATCGCCGCGACGCGCGCGGGCACGCCGTCCTTGACGCGCTTGAAGTCGATCTTGCGGTACAGGCGCTTGGCGCCGCCGCCGCGATGGCGCGACGTCTTGCGACCGAGCGCGTTGCGACCGCCGGACTTGCGCAGACCCTCGACGAGCGAGCGCTCCGGCTCGGTCTTCGTGATCTCGGCGAAGTCCGGGTACGAGAGGAAGCGGCGTCCCGGGGACGTTGGCTTTGGCTTGCGGATCGGCATGGCTTAGAGGTCGGCCTCGAGGCCCTGGAAGATCGGGATGGAGTCCCCCTCGCGCACCTGCACGACGGCCTTCTTCCAGGACCGCGTGCGGCCGTTGAAGATGCCGCGCCGCTTCGGCTTGGACGGGACCTTGGACGTGCGCACCTCGAGCACCTTGACGTCGGGGAACAGCGCCTCGATCGCCTGCTTGATCTGCGTCTTGTGCGCGTCCGGGTGGACGCGGAACGTGTACTTGTTGGCCGTCGCCAGCACGTAGGACTTCTCGGAGACGACCGGACGGATGATCACCTGGCTGTGATCCATGATCAGGCCTCCTCGGCGCCCGTGGTCGGCGCGGCCTTCGTGGCCCGCTCGGTCAGTGCCTGCAGCGCCGCCGGCGAGAGCACCAGCGTCGCCGCCCCGACGATGTCCGCGACGCCGACGTCGTCGACGTGCAGGACGCCGACGCGCGCGAGGTTGCGGAACGACTTGGCGGCCGTCAGCTCGTCGTCGTAGAGCGCGATCAGCACCGAGCCGCCGCGATGCGCCTCGAGCAGGCCGGCGGCCTGGGCGGTCGACGGCTCGTTGAACGCGCTCGCGTCGAGCACGTGGATCGTCTGACGCTCGGCGTGGATCGACAGCGCCGACCGCAGCGCCGCCTTGCGCGCCTTGCGGTTGACCTTGACGACGTACTTGCGCGGGCTCGGGCCGAAGACCGTGCCACCGCCGGCCCAGATCGGCGAGCGCGTGGTGCCGGCGCGGGCGCGGCCCGTGCCCTTCTGGCGCCACGGCTTCGAGCGACCGCCCGAGACCATGCCGCGGGTCTTGGTCGCGTGCGTGCCGCGGCGGCGCGCCGCCAGCTCGGCGACGACGACCTAATGCACGAGCGGGCCGTTGAACGCGACGCCGAAGACCTCGACGTCGAGCGTCACGGCGGCGCCGCCGTTCAGCGAAGCGGCCTCAGGCATCGGTGCGCACCTCCACGGTGCCGCCCTTGGGGCCGGGCACCGAGCCGCGGACGAGCATCAGGTTGCGATCGGGGAACAGCTCGACGATCGTCAGGCCCTTCTGGGTCACGCGGCGGGCGCCCATGTGGCCCGGGCCGCGAATGCCCTTCATGACGCGCGAGGGCGTCGCCGACGCGCCGATCGAGCCGGGCGCGCGCACGTTGTGCGAGCCGTGCGCCTTCGGGCCCGAGTTGAAGTTGTGGCGCTTGATCGTGCCCTGGAAGCCCTTGCCCTTGCCGGTGCCGGAGATCTTCACGGTCTCGCCGACGGCGAAGGCGTCCACGGTCACCGTGTCGCCGACCTTCAGCTCGCCGGCCTCGTCGCGGAACTCCACGAGCGTGCGCAGCGGCGGCGCCGAGGCTTTCTTCAGATGACCGAGCAGCGGCTTGTTGAGCGCCTTCTCGCGCACCGCGTCGAAGCCGAGCTGGACGGCGTCGTAGCCGTGGTCAGCCGGCGTGCGGACGGCCGTGACCGGGCACGGCCCGGCCTCGAGCACCGTGACGCGCTCGACGCGACCGTCGTCGAGGAAGCGCTGGGTCATTCCCAGCTTCTTGGCGAGGATGGCGGGCATCAGCTGAAGGCGAGTCGGATCTCGATGTCCACGCCGGCGGGCAGATGGTCGAGTCGCTGGAGCGAGTCGACGGTCTTCGGCGTGGGCTGGTGGATGTCGATCAGACGCTTGTGCGTCCGGATCTCGAAGTGCTCCTGGGAGTCCTTGTCCTTGAACGGGGACTTCACCACGGCGTAGACGTTCTTCTCCGTCGGCAACGGGACCGGACCCGAGACGGTTGCGCCCGTCCGCGTCGCCGTCTCGACGATCTCCTTGGCCGCTGTCTCGATGGCCGACGAGTCGTACGCCTTGAGACGGATACGGATCTTGTTCTGGGCTATGGCCACTTTCTGTCCGCTGCTTGCGTTGAAGTTTCTGCTGGTCTAGTGCGCGCAATGACGGCGAGCCCCGGGCTCTGGGCCCGCCCTCATGGTCGTATCGCTTGGCCCTTCGAAGCGCCGGGGCGCGCCGGCCGCAGCCGGCGCCGCTCCCGGCGTGACTACTTGATGATCTCGGTGACGACGCCCGAGCCGACCGTGCGGCCACCCTCGCGGATGGCGAAGCGCAGGCCGGCATCCATGGCGATCGGCTGGATCAGCTCGACCTCCATCTGGATGTTGTCGCCCGGCATGACCATCTCCGTGCCCTCGGGCAGGTTGGCGACGCCGGTGACGTCCGTGGTGCGGAAGTAGAACTGCGGCCGGTACCCGTTGAAGAACGGAGTGTGGCGGCCACCCTCCTCCTTCTTGAGCACGTACACCTCGGCCTTGAACTTCGTGTGCGGGGTGATCGAGCCAGGCTTGCAGAGCACCTGCCCGCGCTCGATCTCCTCGCGCTTGACGCCGCGGAGCAGGCAGCCGACGTTGTCGCCAGCCTGGCCCTGGTCGAGGATCTTGCGGAACATCTCAACGCCGGTCACGACCGTCGAGGACGTCTCGTCGTGGATGCCGACGATCTGCACGGTGTCGCCCGTGTTGACGATGCCCTGCTCGATGCGGCCCGTGGCGACCGTGCCGCGGCCGGTGATCGAGAAGACGTCCTCGACCGGCATCAGGAACGGCTTGTCCAGGTCACGCTGGGGCTCCGGGATATAGGAGTCCAGCTGCGCGGCGAGGTCGAGGATCTTGTTGACGTACTCCTCCTCGCCCTCGAGCGCCTTCAGCGCCGAGCCGATGACGAACGGGATGTCGTCACCCGGGAAGTCGTACGCCGACAGCAGCTCGCGGACCTCGACCTCGACGAGCTCGAGCAGCTCCTCGTCGTCGACCATGTCGGCCTTGTTCAGGAACACGACGATGTACGGCACGCCGACCTGACGGGCGAGCAGGATGTGCTCGCGCGTCTGCGGCATCGGGCCGTCCGCCGCCGAGACCACGAGGATGGCGCCGTCCATCTGCGCCGCGCCCGTGATCATGTTCTTGACGTAGTCGGCGTGACCGGGGCAGTCGACGTGGGCGTAGTGACGGGTGTCCGTCTCGTACTCCACGTGCGAGGTGGCGATCGTGATGCCGCGCGCCTTCTCCTCCGGCGCGTTGTCGATCTCCTCGAAGGAGCGAGCCTGCCCGCCGAACTTCTCGGAGAGAACCTTGGTGATGGCCGCGGTCAGCGTCGTCTTGCCATGGTCGATGTGACCGATGGTGCCGACGTTGACGTGCGGCTTGTCGCGGGTGAACTTCTCCTTCGCCACTGTCTGCTGCTCCTGTTCCTAAGTCTCGTTTCGAGGCGAACCCGTCCAGATTACCGCGCTCAGGCGGCCACCGGCTCCCCGGTGCGACCCTCGACCACCTTCTCGGCGATGTTGGGCGGCACTTCCTCGTAGCTGTCGAACTGCATCGTGTACGTCGCGCGGCCCTGCGTCATCGATCGCACGTCGGTGGCATAGCCGAACATCTCGCTCAGCGGCACGTGAGCGGTGACAACCTGGGCGTTGCCGCGCGGCTCCATGCCGTTCACGCGCCCGCGGCGCTTGTTGAGGTCGCCGATGACGTCGCCCATGTACTCCTCGGGCGTGACGACCTCGACCGCGAAGACGGGCTCCAGCAGCACCGGCTTGGCCCGCTTGGCCGCCTCCTTGAGCGCCAGCGAGCCGGCGATCTTGAACGCGATCTCGGACGAGTCCGTGTCGTGGAACTTGCCGTCCACGAGCTTGACCCGGATGTCGACCATCGGGTAGCCGGCGCGCACGCCGGTGCCGAGGGCCTCCTCGACGCCCTTCTCGACGGCCGGGATGAACTCCGTCGGGATCGAGCCGCCCTTGATCGCGTTGACGAAGTCGAAGCCCTCGCCCGGCGCCGGCTCGATGTCGATGTAGACGATGCCGTACTGGCCCGAGCCGCCGGTCTGGCGGACGTGGCGGCCCTCGACCTTCTGGGCCGTGCCGCGCACGGTCTCGCGGTAGGAGACCTGCGGGCGGCCGACGTTCGCCTCGACCTTGTACTCGCGCATCATGCGGTCGACCAGCACCTCGAGGTGCAGCTCGCCCATGCCCGAGATCTCGGTCTGGCCCGTCTCCTCGTTGGTCCGGACCTGGAAGGTCGGGTCCTCCTCGGCCAGGCGGCCGAGCGCGACCGACATCTTCTCCTGGTCGGACTTCGTCTTCGGCTCGATCGCCACCGAGATCACCGGGTCGTCGAACTCGATCGACTCAAGCTGGATCGGGTTGTCCGGCGCGGCCAGCGTGTCGCCGGTGACGACCTGCTTGATGCCGACGGCCGCGGCGATGTCGCCCGCGTAGACCTCGGGGACGTCCTCGCGGTCGTTGGCGTGCATCATCAGGATGCGGCCGATCCGCTCGGTGCGGCCGCTCGTCACGTTCAGGACGCGCGAGCCCGCCTCGAGCTTGCCCGAGTAGACGCGGAAGTACGTGAGCTTGCCGACGTACGGGTCGGCCATGATCTTGAAGGCGAGCGCGGCGAACGGCGCGGCGTCGTCGGCCGGGCGCGTGGCCTCGCGATCCTCGCCGCCCTTGACGTGCTCGACGCCGGTGACCGCGGGGACGTCCAGCGGCGAGGGCAGGTAGGCGAGCACGGCGTCGAGCAGCGGCTGGACGCCCTTGTTCTTGAAGGAGGAGCCGCACAGCACCGGCGTCAGCTGGCTCGAGAGCGTCGCCTTGCGGATCGCCTCGACCAGGCGCGCCGGCGGGATCTCCTGCTCCTCGAGGATCAGCTCGACGAGCTCGTCGTCGTACTGGGAGACCTCGTCGAGCAGGTGCTCGCGCGCCAGCTGCGCCGCGTCGGCCAGCTCGGCCGGGATCGGCTCGATCGAGACGTCCTTGCCGAGCTCGTCCTTGTAGACGATCGCGTGCATCTCGATCAGGTCGATGATGCCGGCGAACTCGGACTCGGCGCCGATCGGCAGCTGGATCGGCACGGGGTGCGCGCCGAGGCGGTCGATCATCGTCTGGACGCCGCGCTCGAAGTCGGCGCCGATGCGGTCCATCTTGTTGATGTAGGCGATGCGCGGGACGTGGTACTTGTCCGCCTGGCGCCAGACCGTCTCGGACTGCGGCTCGACGCCGGCGACGGAGTCGAACAGCGCGACGGCACCGTCGAGCACGCGCAGCGAGCGCTCCACCTCGACGGTGAAGTCGACGTGGCCGGGCGTGTCGATGATGTTGATCCGATGCCCGCTCCACTCGCAGGTCGTCGCGGCCGACGTGATTGTGATGCCGCGCTCCTGCTCCTGCTCCATCCAGTCCATCGTGGCTGCACCCTCGTGGACCTCGCCCAGCTTGTGGGAGCGGCCGGTGTAGTACAGGATGCGCTCAGTCGTCGTCGTCTTGCCCGCGTCGATGTGGGCCATGATCCCGATGTTTCGGGTCTTCTCGAGCGTGAACTTGCGCGGCATGGAGGATTCTTTCTCGTCTGCGATCTTCCGGCGGTGGGCGCCCTGCTGCGGGCAAAGAAACGGGCCCTGCTGGGCCCGTGTCGTTTCACATGCAGCGAGGCCCTGTGCGACGTGGGCTATGTCTCGCTTGACTCCATGTGAAGGACCGGTTCCGACGCAGCGCAGCACTGGCCCCGCGACGGGCGATGGAGAATAGCAGGGGCGCGGAGCGGGGCCGAAAAGACGTCGAGCCCGGTCGCCCGGGCTCGAGAAGCTCCTGCTGACGGCGTGCCGAGCCGCTACCAGCGGTAGTGCGCGAAGGCCTTGTTGGCCTGCGCCATGCGGAAGATGTCGTCCTTGCGCTTGTAGGCGCCGCCCTGCTGGGACTGCGCGTCCAGCAGCTCGTTGGCGAGCCGCTGCGCCATCGACTTCTCGCGGCGGTTGCGCGAGAACTCGACCAGCCAGCGCACGGCGAGCGTGCGGGCGCGGCGCGCGGGCACCTCGACCGGCACCTGGTAGGTCGCGCCGCCGACGCGGCGCGAGCGGACCTCGAGCACCGGCGTGAGCGACTTGATCGAGGTCTCCAGCGCCTCGACCGGGTCCTTGCCCGTGCGCTCGGAGAGGATCGCCAGCGCGTCGTAGACGATGCGCTCGGCGGTCGACTTCTTGCCGTCCAGCATCACTCGGTTGATGACCTGCTGGACGAGCTTGGAGCGATGGACGGGATCCGGCTCGATTGTCCGGATGGTGGCGGCTGCTCTGCGCGGCATTACTTGGCCTTGACTCCGTACTGGGAGCGCGCCTTCTTGCGGTCCGACACGCCGGCGGCGTCGAGCGTGCCGCGGACGACCTTGTAGCGCACGCCGGGAAGGTCCTTGACGCGGCCGCCGCGCACGAGCACGACCGAGTGCTCCTGCAGGTTGTGGCCCTCGCCCGGGATGTACACCGTGACCTCCATCTGGTTGGTCAGGCGCACACGGGCGACCTTGCGAAGCGCCGAGTTCGGCTTCTTCGGCGTCGTGGTGTACACGCGGGTGCAGACGCCGCGCCGCTGGGGAGCCGCCACCTTCTTCTTGCGGCCCTTGCCTGACTTCAGACCGGGCGTGGCAAGCTTCTTGGTCTTGGGGTTGCGGCCCTTGCGGACCAGCTGGGACGTCGTCGGCATACGGCGCGGGATGGTAGCAGCGGTCAGCGCACGGCCGCCGGCCTGCCGCTACGGCGTCGTCGAGCGGACCCTCTCGCGCCGCTCGTTGAGCTCGCGCTCGAACTCCAGCAGCTCGCCCTTGCGGCGTCGCACCAGCTCCAGCATTCGATCGACGTGCGCCTCCGCCTGCGCGAGCAGCTCGCGGCGGCGCACCGGATCGTCGGTGGAACGATACTCGCGCCGGCGGCGCACGCGCTCGTCCTCGGCGCTGACGACCCGCCGCAGCTCCTCGAGCGAGAGGCCGAGCAGCGACTTCAGGCGCAGGATCTCGCGCAGCCGCTCGACGTCGGCCTCGCCGTAGCTGCGGTGGGCGCCGGCCTCGCGCTCGCCGGCCGGCGCCAGCAGGCCGATCTCCTCGTAGTAGCGCACGGTGCGCGGCGTCGTGTCGGCCAGCCGCGCGAGCTCGCCGATCCGCAGCGGACGCTCGATGGTCATCTCGCGACGGATCCTAACGTGAGCGTCAGCTTTGCAGGCCGGCCAGCGCGGCCATCGCCGCGTTGTGGCCGGGGATGCCCGACACGCCGCCGCCGCGGCGGGCGCCGGCGCCGGCCAGGAAGACGCGCGGATGCGCGGTCTCGACGCCCCAGCGGCCGACGTCGGCCGCGTCCTCGGCGAACGGCCAGCTGAGGTCGCGGTGGAAGATGTTGCCGCCGGGCAGCCCCAGCTCGCGCTCGAGCTCGACCGGCGTGCGCGCCTCCAGGCACGGCTCGCCGTCCGGCGCGCGCAGCAGGCAGTCCGCGATCGGCTCGGTCAGCACGCTGTCGAGCGAGCGCAGCGTCGCCGCGACCGCGCGCGCCTTCGCGTGCTCGTGCGCGCCCGCGAAGAGCCGCGCCGGCAGCTGCAGCGCGAAGCAGGTCAGCGTCTGCGCGCCGGACGCGCGCAGCTGCGGCCCGAGGATCGAGGGGTCGGTCAGCGAGTGGCAGTAGACCTCGCACGGCGGCAGCTCGGGGATCCGGCCCGCGGCGGCCTGCTCGTAGGCGCGCTCGAGCGCGCTCGCGGACTCGTTGACGTGGAACGTGCCCGCGAACGCCTCGCGCGGGTCGACCGCCGCGTCGCGCAGCCGCGGCAGCCGCGTCAGCAGCATGTTGAGCTTCAGCTGCGCGCCCTCGGGCGCCGGCTCCGGCGGCGGCTCGCCGAGCAGCCGCGCCAGCTCGCGCGGCGCGACCGCCGCCAGCACGGCGCCGGCCTCGGCGGCGCCGCCGTCCCAGCGCACGACGACGCGCTCGCCGTCGCTCTCGACGCTCGTCGCCTCGACGCCGGTCAGCCGCTCGGCGCCGGCGCGCGCCGCGCTCGCCGCGAGCGCGTCGGTCAGCGCGCCCATGCCGCCGACCGGCACGTCCCAGTCGCCCGTGCCGTTGCCGATCACGTGGTAGAGGAAGCAGCGGTTCTGGCGCAGCGACGGGTCGCCGGCGCGCGCGAAGGTGCCGATCAGCCCGTCGGTCAGCGCGACGCCGCGCTCGACGTCGTCGTCCAGCAGCCCCGCCAGCAGCTCGCCCAGCGGCCGCTCGAACAGCCCCTGCCAGGCGCGCTCGTCGGCGACCAGCGCGCGCAGCTGCTCGCGCGAGCGCAGCGGCTCCAGCAGCGTCGGGAAGACCGCGCGGGCGACGCGGCCGGTCAGCTCGGCGAGCGCGCGCCAGCCGGCGCTCGGCGCCTCCCCCGCGCGCACCAGCAGGCCGCTGCCGCCGTCCGGCCGCGGCGTGTAGGAGGCGACGGCGCGGCGGCGCAGCTCGACGCCGAGCCCGAGCTCGCGGGCGATCCGGCGCGGCAGCAGCGAGACCAGGTACGAGTAGCGCGACAGGCGCGCGTCGACGCCCGGCCAGGGCCGCTCGGAGACGGCGGCGCCGCCGAGCGCGTCGCGGCGCTCGACGACCAGCGCCGAGCGCCCGGCGCGGGCGAGGTAGGCGGCGGCCACGAGCCCGTTGTGGCCGCCGCCGACGATCACGGCGTCATAGCGCCGCGCCGCCTTCACGCCGCGGCGCCCGCCAGCGTCTCGAACAGCTCCGCGTACGGCAGGCCGGTCGCCTCGGCGACCGGCTCGTAGGTGACCTTGCCGGCGACGACGTTGACGCCCTTGGCCAGCCCCGGGTTCTCGCGCGCGGCTTGGGCGACGCCGGCGTCGGCGACGTGCAGGACGTACGGCAGCGTCGCGTTCGTCAGCGCGCGCGTCGAGGTGATCGGCACGGCGCCGGGCATGTTCGCGACGCAGTAGTGCGTGATGCCGTCGACCTCGTAGGTCGGGTGCGTGTGCGTCGTCGGCCGCGAGGTCTCGAAGCAGCCGCCCTGGTCGATCGAGACGTCGACCAGCACCGCGTTGCGCTTCATCAGCTTCAGCTGCTCGCGACGGACCACGAACGGCGCCTTGGCGCCATGGACGAGCACGGCGCCGATCACGAGGTCGACCTCGGGCAGCCGCTGCTCGATGTCCAGCGTCGACGCGTAGCAGGTGTCGGCACGGCCGTTGAAGGCGATGTCGAGCTCGCGCAGGCGGTCGATGTTGCGGTCGTAGACGTAGACCGTCGCCTCCATGCCGAGCGCGATGAAGGCCGCGTTCATGCCGACCACGCCGCCGCCGATGATCATCACCTTCGCGGCGGCGACGCCCGGCACGCCGCCGAGCAGGATGCCGCGGCCGCCGAGCGGCTTCTCGAGCATGAAGGCGCCGGCCTGCGTCGCGATCTTGCCCGCCACCTCGCTCATCGGCGCCAGCAGCGGCAGTCGCCCGCGCGCGTCCTCGACCGTCTCGTAGGCGACGCAGGTGGCGCCGGACTCGGCCAGCCCGCGCGTCAGCTCGGCGTCGGGCGCCAGGTGCAGGTAGGTGAAGAGCGTGTGGTGCGGCCGCAGCCGCGCGACCTCGACCGGCTGCGGCTCCTTGACCTTGACGATCATGTTCGCCTGCTCGAAGACGGCGTCGGCGTCGGGCACGATGCGCGCGCCCTGCGCGACGTACTCGGCGTCGCCGATCGCCGAGCCCTCGCCGGCGCCGGCCTGCACGAGGATCTCGTGCCCGTGCTCGGCCAGCTCGCGCACGCCGGCTGGCGTCAGCGCGACGCGGTACTCGTCAGTCTTGATCTCGGTAGGGACGCCGACCTTCATGGCTCTCTGGTTCCTCTCGTGGGTTCGCTCGGTCAGTTCAGCGCGGACGACGGCGCCGGCTTGATCAGCTCGCGCCCCCGCAGCGCGAGCCAGAAGTCGATGCGATCGCGCGCGGAGTCGAGCGAGCGTCCCGTCAGCTCCTCGACGCGGCGGATCCGGTAGCGCAGCGTGTGGCGGTGGCAGTAGAGCACCCGCGCGGCACGCTCCCACTGGCCGTTGCACTCGATGAAGGCCTCCAGCGAGCGCATCAGCTCGCCGCCGTAGCTGCCCTCGCTCTCCTCGATCGGGGCGAGGATCGAGTCGCAGAACAGGCGCAGGGCGTCGTCGTCCTGCAGCGACAGCAGCAGCTGGAAGGAGCCGAGGTCGCGGTAGGTGGCGAGCGCGCCGCGCTCGCTGCCGCCGGCGAGCGCGCGCGCCTCGAGCGCGCAGCGCGCCTCGTGGAAGCCGCGCCGCAGGTCGCCGGACGCGACGCTGCGGCCGGCGCCGGCCGAGAGCGCGTGGCCGGTGTCGCGCGCGACGCGCGCGCGCAGGCGCTCGCCGAGCGCGAACAGCTCGTCGTCCTCGCCGGCCGGCAGCAGCGCGCAGACCCAGCGCCCGGAGGTGGCGACGAGGCCGCCGGCCTCCTCGTGCGCGGCGTGCGCGAGCGACTCCTCGGCGGCCGCGCGCGCGGTCCGCGGCGGATCGAGCAGCAGCACGCCGGCGCGGTCGTGCAGGCCGAACGGCTCCAGCCGCCGCGCCAGCTCGCCGCCGCTCAGCTCGCCGGCGATCAGCGCCGTCAGCACGTCGCCGGCGAGCCGGCGCTCGGTGTCCTCGGCGACGCGCCGGCGCAGCAGCTCCAGCGCCACGACGGTCACCGCCTGGTGCAGCGTCAGCCGGTCCAGCTCGCTCAGCGGCCCGGCGTCGCGCGAGGCGATCAGCCATGCCTGCGGCAGCGCGTCGTCGCCGACCCGCTCGCGCGTGCCCGTGCGGACGACCGGCAGCGCCAGCGCGCGCGCCGGCGCCGGGAATGCCTCGGCGCTGGGGACGTAGCCGCGGCGCGTGCCGGCGGCGGTGCGCTCGCGCAGCTCGGCGCTCAGCACGCGCAGCGCGCCCTCCGGCAGCCCGGCGCCGCCGGCGCGCCAGGCGAGCGCCTCGCCGCGGCCGTCGACGATGATCGCGGTGCCGCCGATCATCTCCGAGAGCGCGTCGGCGACGCCGTCGAGCCCGTGCTCGGAGAGGACGATCCGCTCCAGCCGCTCGTGCGCCGACAGCGCCCGCTGCAGCACCGCGTAGTGCTCGTTGACGAGCTGCGTGAAGGCCTTCTCGGTGATCGCGATGAACGGCACCTCGTAGGTCACCTCGAAGAGCGGAAAGGCGAGCTCGCGCGCCGCCTCGACCAGCTCCTCCGGCACCTGCGGGTGCCCGAAGCCGGTGCCGAAGCCGATCCCGCTGAGCCCGTGGCCGGCGAGCCGCTCCAGGAACGCGCGCGGCTGCCCCGGCGCGGTCAGCTGCAGGCCGGTCGTCAGCAGCAGCTCGCCGCCGGAGAGCCATGGCGTCGGGTCCTCGAGCTCGGAGATGTGGACCCAGCGCACGGCGCGGTCGAGCCCGTCCTCTCCGGCCAGCACTCGAACGTCAAGCTCGCGCAGCAGCTCGCGCAGCGTCAGCAAACCCTCTCTCCCCGTGCTCCAGTTCGGCGCCTCCAGTGCGCCGCCGCGGCTAACTGTAACCGCTCACGCGCGCGCCGGCTCAGGCTCCGCGTGCGCGGCGACGAAGTCGCGCCGGCGGATCAGCGTCAGCGACGTGATCGTGGCGACGAAGGCGAGGATCGCGGCGATCAGCAGCACCGTGTTGAGCCCGTCGACGAAGCCCTGCGCGACGCCCGCCGCCGCGGCGCCGGCGGACGCCCCGGTCGCCGCGCCGCCGACGTGCGACGCGAAGACGGCGCCGAGCGCCGCGACGCCGGTCGCGATGCCGACCTGCCGCAGCGTCGAGTTGATCCCGGACGCCATGCCGGCGCGCGCCGGCTCGACGACGCCGACCGCCGTCGAGGCCAGCGGCACGTTGACCAGCCCGGCGCCGACGCCGGCGACGACGAAGCCCGGGATCAGGTGCGTCCAGTCGTCGCCGACCGCGAGCCCGCGCATCAGCAGCAGCGAGACGGCGATCAGCGCGAAGCCGGGGCCGATCAGCAGGCTGACCGGCACGCGGTCGACGAGCCGGCCGGCGAGCGCCGCGGTCAGGAAGATCGGGCCGCTGAGCACGAGGAAGCGCACGCCGGTCTCGCTCGCCGACAGGTGCAGCAGGCCCTGCATGTAGAGCACCAGGTACGGGAAGGCCGAGAACAGCGAGGCGGAGATCGCGAAGGCGGCGATCAGCCCGCCGACGAAGGTCGGCTTGCGCAGCAGCGAGAGGTCGAGCATCGGCGTGCGCTGGCGCAGCTCGGCGACGACGAAGACGCCGAGCAGCACGACGGCGACGACGAGCGAGCCGATCACCTGGCCCGAGCCCCAGCCGATCTCGTTCGAGCGGATCAGGCCGAAGACGAGCCCGGCGAGCGCGACGCTGAAGCTGACCAGGCCGATCCAGTCCGGCCGGCGCGCCTGCGGGCTGCGCGACTCGTCGACCTTGGCGAGCGTCAGCGCCAGCGCGACCGCGCCGACGGGGACGTTGACGAGGAAGATCCAGCGCCAGGACAGGCCGCTCGTGATGACGCCGCCGAGCACCGGCCCGACGGCGACCGCGATGCCGGTGACGGCGCCGAAGACCGCGAAGGCGACGCCGCGATCGGGGCCGCGGAAGGCGTTCGTCAGCAGCGCCAGGCTGGTCGAGAACATGACCGCGCCGCCGATCCCCTGGAAGGCGCGCGCGAGCGTCAGGAACAGCGGGCTCGGCGACAGGCCGCAGAGCAGCGAGCCGAGCGAGAAGATCACGATGCCGATCGCGAACAGCAGCCGGCGGCCGTACATGTCCGCCAGCGAGCCGGCCGTCAGCAGCAGCGCCGCGAGCGTCAGCGCATAGGCGTCGATCACCCACTGCAGATCGGCCAGCGAGGCACCGAGCGCCGACTGGATGTCGGGCAGCGCGACGTTGACGATCGTGATGTCCAGCAGCAGCATGAACACGCCGGTGACGACGGCGACGAGGGTCCACCACTTGCGTTCCATCGTTCCTCCACGCTCTCGGCTACGCGTGCCACCGTAGCGGCGATCCGCGATCGAGCGAGACGGTAGGCCGGCGGCCGAGACCGCGCCGACGGGGCGCCCGCGGCGGGCGCGGCGGGTCGCGGGCGCTAGGCGCCGGCCGCACGCACCGGCGGGGGCGTCACGAGCGCCGCCGAGCAGACCAGCGTGAAGGCGATCGCCTGCGCGGCGATGCCGATCGTCGTGCCGGGCATCGGGTCGCCGAAGACGACGATGCCGCCGAGGATGCAGGCGACGTTCGAGGCGACCGAGGTGGCCGCGATCACCGGCACCGCCTCGCCCTGCTGCAGGCCGCGCGCGCTGGCGTAGAAGGCGACGACGGAGGCGACGGCGGTGACGCCGAACCAGGGCGAGGCGACCATCTCGGCGATCCCGCCGATGCCGGTCAGCGCCTTCAGCGCGATGTCCGAGACGCCGAACAGGACGCCGGCCGCGGCGCCGAGCATCACGCCGTGATGGCGGTCGTGCGCGCCGACGACGCGCGGGCCGGCGATCAGCAGCGCGCCGACCGCGAGCATCGCGCCCTCGAAGGCGATCGCGCCGACGACCGAGTAGGCCGACTGCGCGCCCTGCGTCGCCGGCAGCGTGACGACCAGCAGCACCAGGCCGATCGCCGTCATCGCGACGCCGATCCACTGGCGCCGGTGCACGCGGAAGCCGAACAGCCGGTCGGCGAGCACGGCGAGGATCACGACGCCGGTCGAGAGCACCGCCTGCACGACCGACAGCGGCGCCAGCGCCATCGCGGCGACGTGGAAGCCCCAGCCGACGATCGCGACGCCGAGGCCGACGACGAACCAGCGCGACGTGAACAGGCCGACCGTCGTCCGCAGCGGACGGCGGACGTCGACGGGCGGCGCCTCGACCGCGCCGCGGTGCTTGTAGAGAAAGCCGAGCTGCGTCGCGATCGCGCAGGCGATCGCGAGCAGGATGCCCAGATTCAGCGACACTTGTGTCCTCGCGTCGGAGGCCGGCGCTCACCAGCCGGCGCGCTGCGCCGACCACCCCGGCGAGACCTTCCTCGAGACAGTTCCCCGCCCGTCGCCATCCGAGCCACGGGCTCGGGCCAATGTACCGGCGGACGTAAACCGATGCTCAAGACCGCGCCGGAGCTGGCGCGCAGCCGGCCGTCTCATGAGAACGACGAAGGCCCGCCGGGCGCGCGATCGGAGCGCGCCCGGCGGGCCTTGTGCAACGGTCGTTGCGGAGCGCCGGCTAGCGCTCGCCGCCGCCGTCCAGCTCGGCGCCGATGTCGTCGAACGAGCCGCCCGCCGCGCCGAAGCCGGCGTTGATCTCGTCCAGCTCGGCCGTGTCGAAGGCCGGGCCGAAGCCCTGCAGGCCCTCGCCGTCGTCGAGCCCGAGCTCGGCCGCCAGGTCGTCGCCCTCGAGCAGGCCGACGTCGTCGATCCCGCGCGGCAGCGGCTCCGCCGGCTCGATCTCGATCGTCCGGTAGCGCTTCAGGCCGGTCGCCGCCGGGATCAGCTTGCCGATGATCACGTTCTCCTTCAGGCCCGCGAGGCGGTCGATCTTGCCCTCGAGCGCCGCGTCGGTGAGGACCTTCGTCGTCTCCTGGAAGGAGGCCGCCGAGAGGAAGGAGTCGGTGGCCAGCGAGGCCTTCGTGATGCCGAGGATGATCTCGGCCGAGAGCGCCGCCTCGCCGCCCTCGGCGAGCACGCGGTCGTTGATCCGCTTGAACTCGTGGCGGTCGACGAACTGGCCGGGCAGCAGGTCCGTGTCGCCCTTCTGCTCGACGCGCACCTTCTTGAGCATCTGGCGCACGATCAGCTCGATGTGCTTGTCGTGGATGTCCACGCCCTGCGACTTGTAGACCTCCTGCACCTCCTTGACGAGGTACACCTCGGTCGCGGTGCGGCCGCGCAGCTCGAGCAGCTCGTGCGGGTACAGCGAGCCCTCGTTGAGCTGCTTGCCGGCCTCGATCCGCTCGCCCTCGCCGACGTGCAGGCGGGTGCGGCGCGGGAAGGCGTGGCGGTGCTCCTCGCCGGCGTCGTCGGTGATGACGACGGTGCGGGCCTTGTCGCTGTCCTCGATCGTGACGACGCCCGAGACCTCGGCGATCTTCGCCAGGCCCTTCGGCTTGCGCGCCTCGAACAGCTCGACGACGCGCGGCAGGCCGTGCGTGATGTCCGCGCCGGCGACGCCGCCGGTGTGGAACGTCCGCATCGTCAGCTGCGTGCCGGGCTCGCCGATCGACTGCGCGGCGACGATGCCGACCGCGTCGCCGATCATCGCCGTCTTGCCGGTCGCCAGCGAGCGGCCGTAGCACTTCTGGCAGATGCCGACGGTCGCCTCGCACTTGAGCACCGAGCGCACCGGCAGCAGCGGGCCGCCGTCCTCGGCCTTGTCGGCGTAGGCGGCGACCAGCCTGGCGAGCGCCTCGCGGCTGATCTCCTCGCCCTTGGCGACGACGACCTCCTTGCCGACCTTGATGTCCTTCGCCGCGGCACGGCCGACGTGCATGTCCTGCGGCTCGCCGGTCGGCTTGAACAGCGGCTGCTCGAGGTACTCCTCGGTGCCGCAGTCGTTGATCCGGATGATCACGTCCTGGGCGACGTCGACCAGGCGGCGCGTCAGGTAGCCCGAGTCGGCCGTGCGCAGGGCGGTGTCGGCGAGGCCCTTGCGGGCGCCGTGCGTGGACGTGAAGTACTCGATCACGTCCAGGCCCTCCATGAAGTTCGCCTTCACGGGCCGCTCGATGATCTCGCCCTTCGGGTTGGCCATCAGGCCGCGCATGCCGGCCAGCTGGCGGATCTGCTTGAAGGAGCCGCGGGCGCCGGAGCTGGCCATCATGTAGATGGAGTTCAGCTCGTCGGTCGTCTCGATGTGCTGGATCATGGCCTCGGCGACCTCCTCGGTCGCCGCGTTCCACTGGTCCGTGACCGCGAGGTGACGCTCCTCCTGCGTGATCAGGCCGTCCTCGTACTGGTCCTTGATCTCCTGGACGCGGTTCTCGTACTTGTCGAGGATCGCGCCCTTGGTCGGCGGCACGACGACGTCGTTCTTGGAGATCGTGATGCCCGCCTGCGTCGCGAAGCGGAAGCCGAGGTCCTTGAAGGCGTCGAGCACCTGGGAGATCGCGGAGGCGCCGAACGCCTGCACGAGCGTGTCGATGAACTGCGTCGTGTCGCGCTTGCGCATCGACGTGTTGATGAACGTGTACTGCGAGCGGTCGAAGTCCTCGCCCAGCGTCTCGGCCAGCGCGCGCTCGATGCGGTCGTTGAAGATGATCCGCCCGACCGTCGTCGCGACGTGCCCGCCCTCGGCCCACTCCGTGCGGTAGTGCGCCGGGTCGTGCAGGCCGACGAGCTTGTGCTCGTAGGCCAGCTCGGCCTCCTGCGCGGAGCGGAAGACGTGCACCTTCGGCTCGTAGGTCTCCGGGTCGATCGCGTCGAGCGTCTCGGCGTCGAGCCCGTAGGTGAGGTAGTAGGTGCCGAGGATCATGTCCTGCGCCGGCGTCGCCAGCGGCGCGCCGTGCGCCGGCGAGAGGATGTTGTTCGCCGACAGCATCAGCACGCGGGCCTCCGCCTGCGCCTCGGCGCTGAGCGGCAGGTGGACCGCCATCTGGTCGCCGTCGAAGTCGGCGTTGAAGGCGTGGCAGACGAGCGGGTGGACCTGGATCGCCTTGCCCTCGACCAGCACCGGCTCGAACGCCTGGATGCCGAGGCGGTGCAGCGTCGGCGCGCGGTTGAGCAGCACCGGGTGCTCGTGGATGACCTCCTCGAGCACGTCCCAGACCTCCGGGATCATCGAGTCGACCATCTTCTTGGCCGCCTTGATGTTCTGGACGGCCTTGCGCTCGACCAGCCGGGCCATGATGAACGGCTTGAACAGCTCGAGCGCCATCAGCTTCGGCAGGCCGCACTGGTGCAGGCGCAGCGACGGGCCGGACACGATCACCGAGCGGCCCGAGTAGTCGACGCGCTTGCCGAGCAGGTTCTGGCGGAAGCGGCCCTGCTTGCCCTTGAGCATGTCGCTGAGCGACTTCAGGGCGCGGTTGCCCGGGCCCGTGACGGGCCGGCCGCGGCGGCCGTTGTCGAACAGCGCGTCGACGGCCTCCTGCAGCATCCGCTTCTCGTTGTTGACGATGATCTCCGGCGCGCCGAGGTCGAGCAGCCGCTTCAGGCGGTTGTTGCGGTTGATGACGCGGCGGTAGAGGTCGTTCAGGTCCGAGGTCGCGAAGCGGCCGCCGTCGAGCTGGACCATCGGGCGCAGCTCCGGCGGGATCACCGGCACGGCCTCGAGGATCATCATCTCCGGGCGGTTGCCGGAGTGCAGGAAGGCCGAGACGACCTTCAGGCGCTTGACGGCGCGCTGCTGCTTCTGGCCCTTGGCCGTGCGGACCTGGTCCTCGAGCTCGACGCGCTCGGCCTCCAGGTCGACCTGCTCGAGCAGGTCGCGGACCGCCTCGGCGCCCATGCCGCCGCGGAAGTACTCGCCCCAGCCGTACGGCGAGCCGAAGCGCTCCTTGAGCTCACGGAACAGCGTCTCGTCGTTGACGACCTGCTTGGGCGTCATGTCCTGGAACAGGTCCCAGACCTGGCGAAGGCGCTCCATGGCGTCCTCGATGTAGGCCTCGGTGTCCGTGCGGTCGGCCTCGAGGGTCTTGCGCATGTCCTTGACGTGCTTGGCGCGCTCGTCGTCCTCGAGCTTGGCCGTGTTGACGTCCAGGTGCTCGGCCCAGAGGTGGTCCTCGTCGGAGAAGTCCTTCTGGGAGCCGGACGTCAGGTACGCCTCGCGGCGCTCGAGCGACTCGTCGAT
>Ga0153956_1000069_pt1 | contig 128985 bp, 112 predicted proteins | sample TSFL040MetaG_FD_104704 | JGI IMG/M metagenome (GOLD analysis project Ga0153956, IMG submission 104704) | Attine ant fungus gardens microbial communities from Florida, USA - TSFL040 MetaG | ecosystem: Host-associated > Fungi > Mycelium > Unclassified | place: USA: Florida, Wekiwa Springs... | reverse complement strand
GGTCGGACGCCGCCAGGCCCGGCAGGGCGCTCGCGACTGTGGCCTTCGCCTGACGGCCGGCACCCTTTCTTTTTCGCGTCGTCCCTCGAGCCATGCCATATCCCGCCACGTTGATCCCGCGGAGAGTATAGAGCAGAATGGCGCAGCCTGTCGCGGCCTAGCGTAGATTTGGCGGAAAGGGAGGGATTGCCACTCCGATCACAGAAACCCAATAAAATAAGGCATTCCTTGTGCGCCCGAGGACGTCATGTGTACCAGTATTGTGCCCCAAAGTCGAGCCAAGATCGCTCTACCAGCGCGGCAATAATGGCCTCGAAACGGTATCCGCAAGTTTGGCGCAAGCGCTATATCAGGTGAGAGGGATTCCCCTCTGTCTGACTGTCCAACCATCCGTCGAACACTCCACCCACCGACGACCCACTTCCTTCCCTCCGTCCTCCAGGCCGAGCGCAGAATTCTCTAAGATGGAAGGTTTGAGTGGAATCGTCTGTTCAAACGTCAGCTGCACTTCGGGGAGCGGACCCGCCCCGCCCCGAGCACGATGTTCGCTAAGGGCCACGGCGGACGTCAGCCGAGTGCCGCTTCGCGACGGATGATAGCCTACCGAAAAGCCCGTGTCCGACCAAAGACTCTTAATCAACCTTGATGCCGAGTTCGATCACGGTATTGGTCCATTCGGCCGTTTCCCGCTTCACGAACTCGACGATCTCCTCGTCCTTTACGTTTGGAACTTCTGCACCTTGAATTTCCCAGGCACGCGCAACCGCGGGACTCGTCAATGAGCCCTTGACGATTCCTCTGATCTTGGAAACCAATTCCGGCGGTGTATTGACCGGCGCCCACATCGCATATCAGATCGATGCATCGAGTTCTGGTCCGCCCGCTTCCGTGAAAGCGGGAATGCCCGGGAATCGCGGTGAACACTTATTGGCTATCAGGGCTATCGCCTTCAGCTTCTTGCCTTCGATCTGCTGGGCAGACGTTCCCATCCCGTCGAACATCATATCGCAAAACGTTCGCAATCAGATCGGTGAGTGCGGGCGCGGTCCCCCGATAGGGTACGTGCAGGATATCCACGTCGGCGCGACGCTTAAACATCTCTCCGATGATATGTTGCGAGGCGCCGTTGCCTGACGAGCAGTAGCCAAGCTTTCCCGGATTGGCCTTCGCTTCCTTGATGATGTCCGCGACCGTGTTGAAACGGGATGTCAATCGGCGTTCAAATTTGGCTCTGACGCAATTTTGGTGCAGCTCATTCATTGGGCGCCAATCAATCTAGCCTGAAGCAGATCGATTTTTCCGCGACCGTACATTTGCCGTCTGACGAGCTTGAGGCGTGTGATCTGCCCCTCGGTCTGCCCATTGGACCAGGACGAAGTGATCGCCGCGCGTACCGCCGCGTCATCGTTCGTAACGCCGCGGGCGAATGAGGCAACGAGACTGGCACGAGCCCGCTCGATCCAGGGCGACAACTCAGCGGCAGCTCGCCAACTCGCACCACGCGCCCGAGATCATTTCAACTTGGCAAGCTGTTCCATCAGAAGGAAATTACATCTTCGGCCGTATTGTTCGGCACAACACTTTCCCTGGATTCATTATACCCAGAGGATCCAGCATCGCCTTGATCGATCGCATCAACTCGATCGCGACCTTGTCCTTCACGTTTGGCAACTCGTCGCGCTTGAGCACACCGATGCCGTGTTCAGCCGAGATCGAGCCGCCCATGCTCAGCACGATTTTGAACACCACCGCGTTGACGTCGTGCCATCGCGCCAGAAAGTTCGCTGCGTTGCCGTCAACCGGCTGGCTGACATTGTAATGGATGTTGCCATCCCCGAGGTGACCGAACGGCACTGGTCTCGCCCCAGGGATCAATTTGACCACAGCAGCGTTCGCTTCCTCGATAAACGATGGAACCGCGGCGACCGGCACCGAAATGTCGTGCTTGATCGAGCCCCCTTCGGGCTTTTGCGCTGACGACATCTCGTCACGCAGCTTCCAGAGCGCCTGGCGTTGTCCCAGATTCGCAGCAATGACTGCGTCGTCGATGATTCCGACTTCCATGCCTTTGGCCAGAATGGCCTCTAGCCTATTGTGGGTATCGTCTCGCGGCGAAGAAAGCTCCATCAGCACATACCAAGGATGCTTGCCAGTGAGAGGGTCGCGAACACCGATACCGTGAAGGATCGAAAATTCGACTGCAATATCCGCAAACAGTTCAAAGCCAGTCAGCGATGACCCTGCCTCATCACGTGAGATGTTCAGCAATTTGAGCGCAGCAGCCGGAGACTTCAGGCCCACGTAAGCTGGGCCGATCGAGTGAGGCTTCGGAAACAACTTAAGAGTTGCCGCAGTGATAATACCGAGCGTCCCTTCCGCGCCGATGAAGAGGTTGCGCAGGTCGTAACCCGTGTTGTCCTTTTTCAACTTCGATAGCGCGTTCAACACGCGCCCATCGGCAAGCACGACTTCGATCCCAAGTACCATCTCACGCGCTACGCCGTAGGCGAGCGCTGAATTTCCCCCTGCATTGGTCGAGAGATTACCGCCAATGGTGCAGCTTCCCTCCGCTCCGAGTGAGAGCGGAAACAATCGGTCGACGTCCGCTGCGCTCCGCTGTGCAACCTGCAGCACAACGCCCGCTTCGCAGGTCATAGTGTTGGATTCGCTATCGACGCTACGTATCCTGTCCATGCGTCGCATGGAAACGATGACCTCGCCGTTGTGCGGCGTCTGGCCGCCAACGAGGCCGGTATTTCCACCCTGTGGGACCAGCGCGATCTTGTTATCGCTCGCAAGCTTGCAAATCGCAGCAACTTCGGGGGTCGATTGAGGCCGCAGAACAAGCGGAGAGTGGCCGAAGAATAAGTCGCGCTCTTCGGTGACGTAGGGTGCGACATCTTCGGCGTCGGTCAATGCATACTTCTCACCGACTATAGCCCGAAACTTTTGGATCAGTTCGGACGGAAGTGGCGAGACTTCAGATCGCGTGACGTTCAAGCGTTCGCTAGGTTTCATGTGGTGTTTCCATTCAGTCAAGGAAATGGAAACACCTCGTGTCATTCCCTGGCGACGCCGTATTAATCGATAGCGCTCGGCACTTTTAGACCTGCGCCACCAAGCGGCAGCGCAGTTTTCGGCGCAGCCTCAGCTGGCATTCGGCAGCAGCACTTCTGCGGATATTTCGAGCAACCAATCGGGATGGTTAAGTTGAACGATAGCTGCCGTCGCAGCGGGATAGGGTGCCTGGCGGAAATATGTTTTTCGCACATCCAGGATGCGGTTCAGGTGCTCGCGATTGGTGTAGTACATTGTCAACTTGAATACGTCGTCCATCGTCGCGCCGTTGTATTCGACGATTGCCTTTATCCGGCGCATCACCGTATGCGCCTGCCCTTCGACGTCGCCGACGTGTGCGTTCTGAAAGTTCTCATCCCGGGGCGGTTGCCCGGCGATGTGCAGAACGCGTCCCTTTGGAACGATCACCGCAGATGCAGAGGTCGCGGTCGGCGGATGCGATACGCCCGGTGTAAGGATTGCCTCGAATGACATGTCGATCTCCAATGTTAGCGCCTCATGCTCGCTTCGTTCTTGATTTCCGTCGCGCCAGTTGATCTGCGCACGGTATTATGCGCTTTTCCGGTCCTGCCCCGGCAGGTCTCTTGCCTGGTCCGCCACCGGCTGCCATTCGGCAACGATGCCCACATTCCGCGTTACTCTCGCGATCGCGTTGTCAGGTATGAGGACCGTGAACAGCGGATCCTCCACGAGCGCGGGACCAGAAATTGTCGCTCCCTCCGGCAGCTGTTCCTTATCGTAGATCGCGACGTTGGATGGTTTTCCAGATCGATCGAGATAGCAGAGCCTCGTCCCTTTCGGCTTGTAGGCGCTCGTCCTGGTCTTGGGACCCCTCATATTTGCGATCTGCGCGCGACGACCGATCGCGATGACTTCCCATTCGATGAATTCAACTGTGTTTGAATTCGCGCGAACGGAGTAGACCATCTCGTGCAGTGTGTGAAACGCCTCGACAAGTTCGGAGAGGGCCTTTGACGACGCGATCGTCTCGCTCGGTAACGGTAGCTCCAGCTGCCACACCTGTCCGGCATAACGAGCCTGTACGGAGAATCGTAGCTCCCGCAGCTCGTTGACGACCTTCATACGATCGAGAAACGACGTTCCCTGTTCGGCCAACTGGCGGAGCACAACGGCGACACCTTCATAGTTGAAGTCTGCGCTGGATGCGAAGAAGTTTCGCGAGAACGTCAGCTTCGCATCGCCGGTCGCGATTCCGTAAGCGCTAAGCACACCAGCAGGCTGCGGAAACAGGATGGTCTTGATCCCGAGTTCACGACCGATTTCGGCAGCATGAAGGCCGGCCGCGGCTCCGCCCGACACCAGCGTAAAAGTTCGAGGATCTATGCCCTTCCGAATGGTGATGTCTTCGATCGCAGCAACCATGCTCTGCTCGGCCGTTACACCGACGAGCAGCGCAGCTTCCTCCACCGAGATACCCAAGGGATCCGCAACGTCGCGTTTGACAGCCTCGAGGGCCAGATCACGCCGAAGAGTGAATTGACCACCCGCGAACAGCTCGGGATTAAGCAGTCCCCGGACGAGATTTGCGTCCGTAACCGTGGCACGCGTGCCGCCGCGCCCATAGCACGCCGGTCCTGGGTATGCACCGGCGCTTTCCGGCCCGACGTGGATAAAACCGCCTTCATCGACACGCGCAATTGATCCTCCACCGGCCCCAATAGTCTTGACGTCGACCGAGGAGACGCCGAACGGATGGCCGTCGATGGAGCCGTCGCGATGCATCGGAGTATGCCCACCGACCACCAAGCTGACATCAAAGCTGGTGCCGCCCATATCGGTAGCGATCACGTTCGCCTCGTCGGAAACGTCCTTGAGCGTCAGATCCGCCGCTGCCTTCGGCGCCGCCGATGGACCCGAAAGACACAACAGTACTGGCTTGGCCAGCACTTCCGATGCGGATGTTCGTCCACCGCTCGACACGATGAACGACAGTTCACCAGCAAGCCCTTCCTCCCTCAAGCGCCCCTCCAGAAAACCAAGACGTTTCTTTACAATAGGCTTGAGTGAGGCATCGATCGCTGTAGCGGACGTCCGACGATGCTCCCGGATGCTGGGGCTCACGACGTGACTGAGGCTGACTGCGACGTCGGGCAGCCTGCGCGCCAAGATACTGCCAATGATAATTTCATGCTCAGGACGTACAAACGACCATAGCAGGGATACTGCAACCGCCTCGATCTTCAGTTCGGCGAGCTGATCAGCGATTGCATTCACCTGGTCAATATCCAGCTCACGTTCAACGCCGCCTTCTGCGTTGACGCGTTCGGACACGGTAAAAGCGAGGGCGCGCGGAATATACGGTTCAGGATAGTCGATCTGGATGTCCGAGCTGTCCTCTTTGCTACCCTCGCGGATCCACAGAACGTCTCGGAATCCTTCGGTGCAGATCAATGCCGTACGGGCGACCTTGCCCTCCAGGATAGCATTGGTCGCTGCGGTAGTCCCACAAGCAAAGCTGGCGCAATTTTCAAGGATTTCGCGACGGGAGCTTCCGCGACTGGCGGCGATGATATCGACACCGTTCAGGATGCCTTCCACAATGTTATTATGGGTGGAAGACGCCTTGAAGAAGTTTAGAGTGCCGAGTTCATCGGCGAATACAAGGTCGGTGAAAGTGCCGCCGACATCAGCGGATAGTTCGAACTTCATGGCTGCGCTCCTGCGCGTTCCGTTGTTGCGATCGGCGCATCGGTTCGCCGCTTCAGCTGAGCGCGGCGATCCGCTGTCGCGGCGACATCGACCTCAGCGTTGCCGCCGACGACCTTGAGTACAACTCCGTAAACGTTCGCCGCACGGCTTGCCGATATCAGGCCGGAGCGCGCCTGGGCCGCAACTTTTTCAATAGGCCGTTGGAGCGGATTTCCGTAGCCACCTCCACCGCAGCCGTACGACAGAAGCGCCTCACCCGGTTCAAAGCTCTCATCGAGCACTGTCGGTAGCAGATCCCGCTTGCCGTCCGGGCGGATCTTCCAAGCCCAATTTCCGCTTCCGGCGCCCCCGCTTACGATGCCTTGTGGTGGAAACGATCGGCCCGCCCCGGTCGCGATGCAACGAACGGAGGATGTTCGTGGCCGGATAACGCAGATCGATCCTGGGCTGCCGCACCACTCTCCAGCACCCTCGGAGTCTTCGCGCGCCTCCAGCCTTTCGACGATGATCGGCTGCTGTTGCTCGACGATCTCGACGCTGGATTGCGAGATCATTCCCTGTGCGCCCGCGCTCGCGAAAGTGAGCCAGCCATCATGCCCTGCAAGTGCAGGACCACCCCAGAAGCCGAGGATGATCTGATTGAAATAGGATCGGCCACCCGCACGGGGATCGGTCCCGCTGACGCAAGGCGCAGACGCTGGCTGGCCGATACTCGCGTAGGCAACACCGAGATTTGGTCCGATCTGGGCGAACAACGCCTGAATGTGTGAGGTGATGAGGTGGGTGAGGTTCGTTGTCGCTGCAGAAGTTGCGGCCGGGAATTTCGGCTTTCCGATGGCGGCCCCTTCCCGGATGAGCAACCTCACGCGGCGGTAAGCGCCCGAACAGCGCGGAACATCGCGCCCGAGCACGCTGAGTACCGCCGTATAGCAACTCGCCGTCACGGTCGCCTCGGTCATGTTGATTCCGAGCGGCAAATTGTCGACGTTGTCTAGCAGATCCACCGTGATAAGGCCGGCCTCCGGGTCCACTTCGAGCGACGCCCTGACTGGAATCCCATCCGGATAGGTGTCGAGATCGGAATCGTAGCGAACCTCTCCGCTCACTTTACCCTTTGGTAGACGCCGGATGGCCGCCTCGGCCATCCGCTCTCCATACGTCTGGAATTCCTCGAAGAAGGTTTCCAGAACATCGGCGCCGTACGCATCGGCAATTTCGGTCAATCTGCGCTCGCCGATGCGCACCGCAGCCAGGATTGCGAGATAGTCCCCCATGAAGTGGTCCGGACCGCGGATATTCGCGCAGCAGATATCCAACACTTCCGGCACATTCTCGTAGTTCCGCTGAATGCGCACACAGGGGAGCGTGAGCCCCTCTTCATAGTAGTCCCGGGTCGCGGGCGAGTAGGTTGTCGGCGTCGGAAAGCCGATATCGGCCAGATGAGCGCGAGCGATGGAGTAAAACAACAACTTTCCGTTGACGAAGACCGGGGAGCAAAGCGTCAGGTCGGCGCAATGCGTGTTACCCTGGTACGGGTCATTACTCGCAAAGCAGTCGCCGGGGTTAATGTTATCGCCGAACTTTTTAACGATCGCCTGCGGAATCAGATGAATGCAACCGAGATGCATAGGCACTCCAAGCGCCGCGCTCAATGTTTGGTTGTTGCGATCCGCGATACTACAGGAAAAGTCCTGGGCAGTGTTCAGCACGCCAGATCGCCCCGAATAGAAGAGCGTATTCGTCATCTCGCGAATAACTGCTTCGATCCGCCTACGCAGAACGATAATCGTATACCGATCGATGGTCACGGGCGGCGACGGCGAAGCGTCCGACATACTGGTTCCCCTTGATTGACGGCATGACCCGAGCCGATGGACCGAGCACCGGTCGAAAGCCTCATCATAAGCTGCCGCGCCTCCGCCGGAAGAACTTTCGCATGATGACACCATAAGCTCGAATGATGTATAGGTGCTGGAGCTTTCGATCCGACTGCGACCTTGATCGCAATAGAGCACCATCGGCCTTTGGAGCAGGGTGCCGAAGAGACTGGAATGATGTGTTGGCGAGTGCGACGAATAAGCGGCGAGGCCCCCATTGCTGACGCTCAAACACGTGAAATATTTTGTCTCCGCGTACGAGCAAAAGAGCTTCACGAAGACCGCCGAGGTACTAAACGTCGTTCAGCCATCTGTTAGTATGCAGATTAAGGCGCTGGAGGAATATTGCGGGAAGAAGCTATTCAACAGGACGGCGAATGGGATCGAGCCGACACCGCTCGCAGACAAGCTGTACGACATCGGCTTGCGTATCCTATCCGAAGCAGCCCGTGCGGAAGATCTGCTCTCGGCGCGTCGAGCTCACGGCAAGCTTGCTATCACCATCGGTATACCACCCTCGCTGGTCATAAACGGCTTCTCGCACCTATTTGATCGCATGAGCGATCGTCTCAATGAGATTAGACTGACGGTACGGGAGGGTTATGGGTCGACGCTAATCGACTGGCTGGTCGCTGGTGAGATCGACCTTGCAATTACCGGATCGGTGCCCAATGAAAATCGATTGAGATTCGTGCCGATCCGAACGGAACGTCTTGTTCTCGTTTCTGCACCGGCCATGGCTTTACCAGATCGCATGGATTGCGCTGCAGCTGTGCGCTTGAGGATTATTGTTCCCTCGCTTCACAATCCGCTTCGCATGACAATTGAAGAGGCGCTTGCGGCCAAGGATATTCGGTTGGATCCGACCATGGAGATTGATTCGTTGCAGGCCACGCTGCGGATGGTTGAGGGAGGCGTTTGTGCCGCCATCCTCCCTGAGTCAGCGTTCGATCGAGGTGCGACCTTCGTTCAGACGGTACTTGAGAAGCCGTCCATGACTCGGACCCTCTCGGTCGCCTACCTGCCGGGCGCCAACAGGCAAAACAGTATAAAGCATCTGATAACGGAAATTGTAGGAGCACTTGGCTGAAACGGCTGGGATTTTCGTCCTCCCAGCCGCATCCAGATCAGAGCTGAATCATCCGACGCACATGCGAATGTCGAGGCTTGCTTGATCCTGGCGCGAGCGATAGACCCTTCCCCTGCGCGCACAAGCCGACCTATACTATGCTCGAAAGTGCGCGCTTCACGTATTTCTCTACGGACCAGATCGATCCATCCAGCCCTCTGGCATTCACTACTGCGCAAAGGCCATCACGTTGTGCGTGAGCAGCTTCACCACTGTGTAGTTCTCCAACCCTTCGGAACCGCCCTCCCGCCCATATCCACTATCCTTGACGCCTCCGATCGGTGTTTCTGCGGACGACGCCCCGAAGTAATTGATCGATAGACTACCGCACTCAATCCGTTGCCCGAGAGCAGCTACGTTAGTAGGCGATGTTGTGAGAGCGTAGGCGTTGAGGCCATACGGCAACGCATTCGCCTTCTCAATTGCTTCGTCTAGCGTCCGAATTCGATTCATCAACGCTATCGGGCCAAAAGGTTCCTCACGCATAGCGCGCGCTTCATCGGGGACGTCTGCAAGCACCGTCAATGGATAATAGTACCCCTGGTTTCCGATACGGGCACCTCCCGTGACGAGTCGTGCGCCCTTTGCCACGGCATCTGCGACAAACTCGTCCATGGCCTCCAGCCGGCGCGGGTTCGCGAGAGGACCGAAGTCGATTTTCGAATCAAGTCCGTTACCGATCTTCAAGGCCGACGCGTGACGGGCGAACTCGCTCACAAAGTCGTCGAAGATCCTCTCGTGAATGAAGAACCGCGTGGGCGATACGCAAACCTGACCGGCGTTGCGCGATTTGCCAATCACAGCAATCTTCGCCGCCTCGCCCGGATCGACGTCATCCCAAACGACGACAGGCGCATGCCCCCCGAGCTCCATAATCGCCGGCTTCATGTATCGGCCGGCAAGCTCCGCCAGTCTCTTTCCGACAGCCACCGAGCCGGTGAACGTCACAAGCCGCACCGCCGGATTCGAGATCAGGTGGTCGGAAATCTCGGACGGTATCCCGTAGACGAGGTTCAGCACGCCTGGCGGCAAGCCTGCGTCAACGAAGGCTTGAGCCAACAGAAATGCGCCCGCGGGTGTTTCTTCCGATGCTTTCAGGATAATCGAACACCCGCCGGCGAGCGCGCCCCCGACCTTCCTTGCGGGCGAGCTGATGGGAAAGTTCCACGGAGAAAAGGCCGCGACGACACCGATCGGCTGGCGCACCGTAGTTACATGCATTCCCTCGGCACCGGGGATCACCCGTCCGTAAGTGCGACGCCCTTCCGCGGCATCCCACTCGATGAGTTCGCAAGCTCGAAGAACCTCGCCGCACGACTGAGCAAGCGGCTTGCCTTGCTCCAGGGTCATCGCAGTCGCAATCATATCCACGCGGCTGCGCACAATCGATGTCGCACGACAGATCAGCTCGGCGCGAGCCGCTGGAGTCTCGCGCCGCCAGACCGCTAGCCCGGCCTCTGCGGCACGAAGCGCATCGTCCAAATCCTCGGCCGTGGCTTTCGGAATCCAGCCTAGCACGCTCTCGTCCGCCGGGTTTACAATCGATATATCGCTAGAGCGAGTTCGCCATTCCCCGCCGATCAGCAACTTGATTTTCGGATACGATGCCATAGGACTCTCACTCCTCGCGTGACTGCAACGTGGCGAGAGATATCTGCGTCCATCTGATGCTGTCTAATCAGTTGTAATGATGAAGGGAGTGGAGATTTTTATACCAGATCACATCGGCCTTTAGTAGCCTGCTGAACGCTGCTGGAGCGTCACGCATGGGGGCAACTCGAAGTAAGCCGATTTGTTTATCTGTCATTCGCGGTGTTGAGTTCGCAGCTTTTCCCAACGTTCGGAGCCGAAGCGCCGGAAGCGCTCGGATACACTTAAAAAATCGGAACTTCGCGGTGGGATGTCGCCACTTCGAACCCGTTGCAAGACGTCATCGCACGATTTGATGATCGTGCTCATCAATAGGCTAGGCAGGATCGTGATAGCATAGCCGAACGACTCTAGTTCTGTCAGGCTGATGTCCGGTGTCTTGCCGCCAACAACCATGTTGAACAGGCATGGGCCTTTCACCCGCTTAGGAATAGCGGCGACCTCCTCAAGGTTCGCGGCCGCCTCAACAAACGCCACGTCTGCCCCATTTTCGATCGCCGAGTTCGCTCTCGAAATAGCCTCGTCGAGCCCAAAGACGTTGCGAGCGTCGGTTCGCCCGATGATAACGAAATCCGGATCTTTGCGTGCCGCGGCGGCCGCGCGTATCTTCGCAATGAACTCGTCAGTTCCAACGAGCTCTTTTCCCTCAAGATGACCACACCGCTTAGGCATCACCTGGTCCTCAATATGCAGGCCCGCGACACCACCGCGCTCGTACTCCGTTACAGTGCGCGTTACATTCAGTTCGTTTCCGTAACCGTTGTCGGCGTCTGCGATCACCGGCACTCCCACCGACGCGGCAATACTCGCTCCGTTGGCGGCCATTTCCGTCAGCGTAAGAAGCCCGAAGTCAGGGAACCCCCTCGCCAGAGACGTACCCGATCCTGTCATGTAGACGGCAGGGAATCCGGCGTGCTCGATCAATCCCGCCGTGATACAATCGTAAGCGCCAGGTGCGCGAACCATTTTCGGGCTTGCCAGCATCTCACGCAGCAGCTTCGTCTTCCGCACCTATCGAATCCCTTGCAGTTAGTGTCAGTTTGGCTGTGTGGACAACGCTAGGCGACGCCGCGCGGTGATGTGGTCGGCCGGGCAATTGATCGATTCAACGCCGGTGAGCGCCCCGTCCTGATAACAGTCGACAGAGAACGAGGTGCCGGACCCGCGCACTATGGCTTCCCCCTGACCGAAGCCGGTGCCGGCCATCTGTAAGCGATGCCCCTGGTCAGACCAAAACCATGGAACACATTGATAGGGCGAAGCGCGGCCGACGATCGTTGAAGCGACGTTCTTGGCTTGATCCACGGCGTTCGGTACCGATTCAATTCGAACAAACTCGCCGGTTGTGCTCTGAAATCTTGCACAATCGCCAATGGCGAAGATAGTTTTGTCGGCGGTTCGAAGATGATCGTCGACGACAATACCGTCTCGGACCTCCAAGCCGGCTTTTTCCGCTAGTTCCGAATTCGGAACGACACCGATAGAAATGAGGACAAGATCGGCGGGGAAGATGGAGCCATCGGCCGTCACGACGGCGTCGGCGAAACCGGATTCCCCCGCAATCTCTGTGACTGTCATGTTGAGATGGGTTTCGATACCGTTCGCTCTGTGAGCCTGCAGAAAAAAATCAGACGTTGGTCGGCTTACTGTCCGAGGCATCAGACGATCACCAGCTTCCAGAATAGTGACCTGCGCGCCCATAGCTTGTGCGGATACTGCAGCTTCGAGACCGAGAAAACCTCCGCCGATAATGACGATCCGTATCGCGACGACAAGCGTTTCCCGGAGTTTCATGGCATCTTCGATGGTTCGGAGATAAAAGACGTTCGAAAGGCTTGTGCCAGGGACGAGAAGTTCGCGGTTTCGGGAGCCGGTTGCCAAGATCAACCAGTCATATGAAAGGCTGGCTTTGTTCTCAAAAGCGATCTGCTTTTGAATGCAATCGATGCTGACCACCTTCTCGCCAAAATGAGTAGAAACATTGTGATTGGCAAAAAAGCTCGGCGGACGGATGAGCAACTTATCGGTGCTACCGCGCTCTTTAAGGAAAGCTTTCGAAAGTGGTGGACGATGATACGGTGGCACAGCCTCGTCACCGACAAGGCGCACCGTGCCTCTGTGGCCAGCATTTCGAAGAGAAGCTGCTACTTGCAATCCGGCCTGACCGGCACCGACGATGACAACATCGCTCATACCTGAACCTCTGGAAGGCCGACCTGGACCGTCTTCATGTCTGACGTAAGGATCAGTTGACAAGCTAGACGACTGTCCGATCTCCGCGGGACCGCCGTAGCCTCAAGCATCTCGGCTTCCATCGGCGTCGGGGCTGAAAAGCAATTGCCGTCCACGAAGACATGGCACGTCGCACAGGCCAAGGCGCCGCCACACTCGGCCAAAATCCCGGAAACGTCTTGCAGAACGGCAACCTGCATGATGGTTTCGCCTGGACGTCCGGCAACGGTAACGGAGGACCCGCTAGGGCTCACGAATGTGACGTCCACGGTTCGAACTTCGGCGTTGGTCATGTCATACGCCTCAGACCGCCACGTATATTTCGCCGTCGATTATCTGGACGGTAAACATCCTCAACCGGGTAAGGCCTGTCCCAAACATTTCCCTGCCCGTTTGGAGGTCATATTCAAAGCCGTGCCACGGGCAGACGAGCACCTCTCCCTCGCGATCATATTTCAGATCTCCGGGAGCTACCGGCGGCCAAGTACCTCCGATCTTTCCTCGGCAAATGGGAGCTCCCTTATGGGGGCAGTAATTCCGAATAGCGCGAAATTCGCCGGAGCGAAGCTTGACGATGCCGACGTCCTGTCCGTCGACATTCCGTAAAATGAACTCGCCAGCCGGAAAGTCCGAGAGAGCACCAACCGCATGTAGTTTTCTTTCAGTCATAGTGTCTACTCAGTCGGCAAACGCAGAACTGACCGAGCATTTGTTCGCATGATGCGATCGCGATCGGCTGCCTGCAGCATATTAAGGGATTGCATAGGCATGTCGTTGTCCCAATGTGGATAATCGGTGCTAAAGCAGAGGTTCTCGACACCCAGCATTTTGATGAGTCGCTCGAGATCGCGAGGATCGCGTGGCTCCTCTATCGGCTGCGTGGTGAACCAGACATGCTCCGCAACGTAGTCGATAGGAGACTTCTTTACCCATGGCACTTCATGACGGAGGCCCCGCCAAAGGCGATCCATTCGCAGCATCACGGGGATCGGCCAAAGGAAGCCGTATTCGACGAATAGGACCTTGAGCCGCGGATAACGCTCAAAGATGCCGTTCATGATCATGCTGTTCAGGTTCGCCTCTGCGCCCTGCCCCAGCGTGACGTAACGCTCGATGTACGTATCCGGCGCACCACCTGCGGGAAGCGGCGCGCCGTTGTAGATGGCTTCGGATCCACTGACGTGCAGAAGTATCGGAAGATCAAAATCCTGCGCAGCGTCGAACACGGGCCACCAATATCTATTTCCCATGAGGATCGAGATAGGCGGCACCGCCACGGCCACGACTCTTGGGTTGTTCCCCATACGTCGAATTTCTGCTGCGGCAGCGAGCGGATCCTGCGATGGCAAGACCGGCGCGTAAGCGAAACGCTCGTCGGTGGCAAGCCACGTATCGATGTAGTAATCGTTCGCTGCGCTCGCCAGAACGATGCTTTCGTCGACCGAAGCATGGACAGAACAAAGCCGAGCCGAATCCAAGCTATTCAGCACGCAGATTGAGATGTCGTTCGGATCAAGGTGATCCGTCACTGCGAAGGCTGGATCGGTCCCGGCCGCCTGGCCAGCGCCCGGCGCCGCATCGTCCCGCACGATCGTACCGTTGGGATGCGCATAACGCAGGGTAAGCCCGCCCTTGATCGTGTCCGCGCGTTTGCGGATGAACCGCTGCTTCCATGCATCAGGCATGTACGGATAGAAGCTCTTAATCCCCTCCGCTGGCAGCGGATGTACGTCGCAATCGATCACGCCGTCGCGAAAAACATCCTGGTTCTCTTTGGTTCCGAGAATCGCGTCCATAAGCTCCTCGTGTCTTTGCGCCGGTACGCGGGGGGGGGGGGACCCGCGCGCTTCAAACGGCAGGACGCTTAGGTCGCAAATCTCCCCGTTGATTACAACAGGCTCATAATCTATCAATCAATTCATGAATCCGATCAATGTTGACCCGAAGGACGTCGAGGCTTTCCTGGTGGTGGCCGAGTGCGGCAACTTCAGGCGCGCCGCAGAACGGCTTGGCCTGTCGCAGCCGACGATCTCCGCCCGCATCAAACGTCTCGAGATCGCTACAGCGACCATGCTTCTCGAACGCACGACCAGGCGAGTTTCATTGACGCCTGCCGGCCATCGCCTCCGTGACACCACCGAGAATTGGCTGACCAGCTTGCGCTCTCTCCTGCAGGAATTTCGGGATGAGGCAGGTCTTAAGACCGGACGGATCGCGCTTGGAGCTTCGCCGTCCGTTGCGGGAAGCTTTCTGCCGGCTGCCATTCGGCAGTTTCAGCAGCGCTGGCCCGGCATCGAGCTTACGCTCCGGGATGACTTCTTCGGACAAGCGCTCGATCGGATCACGCACGGAGAGGTAGATTTAGCCGTCGTACCTTTTGAGCCCAGTGATGCATCGTTCCGGTTCGATCCGCTGATGATCGATCATTACTTCCTGGCCGCTTCCATCGATCATCCATTTGCAGTGATGTCGTCCGTCTCGATTCAGGAGATCGCTCAATGGCCCCTGATCACGATGCCTCCACAATCGATGACATGGCGTACGCTCAAACACGCTTACGAAGCGCAAGGCCTAGAATTTAGGCCGGCAATCGTCACTCAAAACGCGATGACGACGATCGCGATGGTCCGTGCGAACCTGGGCGTCGCCTTCGTGACGCTGCTTTCAACGACGGCACACGAGTTTCCCGGCCTGACCCTTCTTCCGCTCCGCGATCTCTCATTGACCCGAAAGATCGGAATCGTGCGTAGCGCACAACGCACGATGCGACCGGCTGCGGTCGAGATGACACGCATCCTGCACGCCTGCTGCCAAGACTTTGTACGATCGACGCGGCCCATAAGTCTGTGCTAGAGACCTCATCAACGCACCTGAAATCGGGCGGACGGAGGGATGATCTCTGCATCGGTCTAGGCTCTAGAGAAAAGCTAGTCGATTGCCTCAGTTGGGATAGCCGAACAGTCGGGGTAGGAAGAGAAGTCCGGCCAATCCGTCAGCAAGAACAGCATGGCAGTCATGGTTAGGAACTGCGGTAGCGAGGCGCGGACAGCGCGGTCGATCGGCGTCCCGGAGATACCACGGGCAACGCAGAGACAGAACCCAACCGGCGGTGTGATGAGTCCAAGACCCGTGTTAGCGGTCAGGACGATGCCAAGATGAGCAGGTCGATGCCGTAGGTCTTGGCTATTGGAAAAAGCACCGGCAGAGCCATAATCAATGATGCTGTCGACTCCAGTACTGCATGGATCAGAATGAATGCAAGATTTACGATCAATGGGAAAAACCACGGCTCGCACGATATCTCAGCGAAGAGATTGACGGCTTTCAGCGAGGCCTGCTCGCTTGCCAACAGCCAGCCGAAATCGACGAAAGGCGCATGCGCAATCGCGCCGGGTGAGCGATTCTATGCGCAACTTGATGGCCTTCATCGTGGAGGCGCTGGGGCCGACCGCGTCGGGCAATAGGGCCGACCCCAGCCGCTGCGATGACGAAATCTAGGGCGGCGCCTGCACGGCTAGTCCTTGCGACTGCCGGGGATTTGGGCATTCGACGGTCCTCATGCTTTCGGATCGGGCTGCGGTCGGCCGTATCAGGCCGCCTGATGGCCGCATCATGAGATAATACTTCAGGGTAGGCCCTCAAGGATATTAACTCCCAATCACATTCTGATCGAGATCGGCCAAGGAATTTTTGAACATCGATGTCGTGCGGCGGTGAAGCTCGGGAAGGCCATGTCGATAGACAATTGCTCGATGATCGTCTTGCGGCGAAGGTTCGAAGCCAGCGGGACATGTCGAAAACGCTTGTATCCTTGTGGCGGTCGGGCGTGCGCCTGTCGGCCATATCTCCGCGCTGCACCGGATCCCGGTCGGCCCGTTTATCGAATCAGACATGATTCCGCTGGAAGAACTGGAGGCTTTATGTACTTCGTCCCCGAAAACGCGATGGGCCGCATGACCGCGGCGCGCAGCATCGTCGTGCAGTTGTCGACCGCAAGAGGTGGTGATCATGTCTGACAGGAACCGTATTCGACGTCTCGTCCTGCCGTTCCTCGCGAGCTGCACCCTCGCGATCACGCCCGCCGCGGCAGCCGACTTCACGCTGAAGCTCGCCCACGCCGCGAACCAGACCACGGTCTTCAACAAGGCCATGGAATTGTTCGCGAAGACCGTCGGCGAGCGCAGCGGCGGCCGCATCGAGGTCAAGGTCTTCCACAGCTCGCAACTGGGCGGCGAGCGCGACTATGTCGAGGGCCTCCAGCTCGGCAGCGTCGAGATCGCGGCCGTGACCACCTCGGCCCTCACGAGCTTCGAGCCTCAGGTCGCGATCTTCAACCTACCGTTCCTGTTCAAGTCGTCGGAGCATTTCGACAAGGTCGTCGACGGCCCCGTCGGCACCGCCCTCGCCAAGAAGCTGGAGGCGCGCCAGATCCGCGTGCTCGGCTTCACCGACATGGGCGTGCGGTACATGCACGACACCATCCGGCCGATCACCAAGCCCGCCGACCTCGTCGATCTCAAGATGCGGGTTCCCCAGGACAGCGTGCCTCTGGCCACCTACGCGGCCCTGGGTGCCCGGGCGATCCCAATGGCGTGGCCCGAGGTCTATTCTGCGCTGAAGCAAGGCGTGATCGACGGCCTAGACAACGCGCTGCCCTTCTACGAGGCCTCCGGGACCTACGAGAGCGCCAAGTATTTGACGGTCGGCGTGCCGATCTTCCAGGCGACCGGAATCCTGGCCGTCTCCGGTTCGACCTATGCGCGGTTGCCAGCGGACCTGCGCAAGGTCCTCGACGAGAGCGCCACGGCCGTCCTGCCCGAGCAGCGACGGATGTTCCGCGAGGATGCGAAGGTCATCCTCGAGCGGCTCCGCGGCAAGGGCGTTGTGATCACCGAGACCGACCCGGCCCCGTTTGCGGCGGCTGCCGAGACGGTCTGGGACAAGTTCGCGGCCCAGGTCGGCGGCAAGGCGGCGATCCAGGCCGTCGTCAACACGGGGAAGTGAGATGAACCTCCTCCACCGCGCGGTCCGTGCCGCCATGATGATCCTGATGGTGGCCATGGTGGCGTCGGTGATCCTGCAGGTGGCCTTGCGCTACCTGACGTATCAACCGATCGCCTGGACGGAGGAGCTGTCCCGCTATGTCTTCGTCTGGCTCGCGCTGCTGGGAGCGGGCGAGGCGGCGAGGCAGGCGGCTCACTTTTCAGTCGACCTGCTGCCCTCGCGGCTCAGCGGGGCGAAGGGGCGCATCATCCGTGCGGCCCTGCTGCTCGTCGAGACCGGTCTCTACCTTGTCGTTGCTTGGTCGGGACTTCAACTCCTGCCGATCGTGTCCACGCAGCATTCCGTCACGCTCGGGGTGCCGCTCAGCGTGGTCTATCTCGCCATCCCGGCGGGCTTCGGCCTGATGGCCTTCAACACCTTCTGCCGGTCCATGAAACAGCTCGTCGTCAAGGAGGCCTCCGCGCCATGATCGCGTTCACCGGCATCGGATTGCTGATCGGCCTCGGGATCGGGCTGCCGATCGCAGCCACCCTGATCGCCGTGGCGCTGATGGGGATTCTGACGTCCCATCTGCCCGTCGGCATCTTGACGCAGCGGATCTTCGTCCAGCTCGACAGCTTCCCGCTGCTGGCCGCGCCTCTCTTCATCCTCGCGGGCGCTCTCATGGATCGCGGAGGGATCTCCGCACGCCTCATGGAGTTCGCGCAATCCGTGGTCGGGCACCTGCGCGGCGGCCTTGCCCACGTCTCCGTGATGACCTCGCTGATCATGTCGGGGGTCTCCGGATCGGAGACGGCGGACACCGCCGCGATCGGGTCGGTGATGATCCCGGAGATGAAGAAGCGGGGTTATCGCGTCGAATTCGCGACGGCCGTGGTCGCGGCGGCGGGCGGCATGGCGCTGCTGATCCCGCCGAGCATCACCCTGCTGATGTACGGCTTCGTCAGCAACACCTCCATCGGCGCGCTCTTCATGGCCGGCGTCATCCCGGGCATCCTCATTTGCTGCATGGGTTTCCTCGGGGTCTATTTCGTCTCGCGGAGGGAGAGCCTACCGATCGAGCCGGCCTTCTCCGGCGAGCGCCTCTGGATCACCTTCAAGCGGGCCTTCTTCGCCCTATTGATGCCGCTGATCATCCTGTCCGGGCTGCGCTTCGGCGTCACCACGATCACGGAGGCGGCGGTGGTCGCCGTCGTCTATGCCTTCTTGGTCGGGGCCTTCGTCTATCGCGACCTGCGCCTTCGCGACATGCCTGAGATCCTTGCCCAGTCGAGCATGGTGACCGGCGTCGTCATGGTCGTGATCGGATGCGCGGCGATCTTCTCCTGGTACCTGACCAGCCAGCAGATTCCCGCGGCGGTCTCGGCCTTCATGACGTCGCTCACGGACAACAAGTACGTCATCCTGCTGCTGATCAACATCCTTCTGCTCGCTCTCGGCTGCATCTTCGAGATCACGGCCGCGCTCATCATGACGGTGCCGATCCTCCACCCCGTGGCCGTGTCCTACGGCATCGACCCGGTCCATCTCGGCGTCGTGATCTGCGCCAATCTTGGCATCGGCCTCGTCAGCCCTCCGGTTGGGATGTGCCTGAACGTCGCCTGTGGCATCGCGAAGGTTCCGGTGACGCGCGTGATCGGCGTGCTCTTCCCGCTGATCGCCTGGATGATAGCGGCGGTCGCCCTGATCACCTACGTCCCTGCGATCTCGCTGTTCCTGCCCCGTCTCCTGCTCGGCTACGGCCAGTAGCGCGCCGGCCTCCCTTCATTCGCACCGCCAGAGGCAACACACCCATGGCGCTCTAATCCCTGTGTTAATCGGAGTGTGTCAATCGGCTTGCAAATATTGCAGACGATGACGTAATTGCGGTCGGCGCCTGCGGCTCGAAAGGTCCGCTATCTTCAAACCTTCTGCAATCTCGCGAATCGGAGGGGACTATGAAGCAATATGTTGGGCTGGACGTCTCGCAAAAAGAAACTTCAGTATGCGTGGTCAACGAAGTGGGGCAGGTCTTGTTCGAGGGAAAGGCCAAGTCCGACCCGGGGGCGTTGACGGCACTGCTTCGCAAGCGGGCGCCACAGGCGGAGCGCATCGGATTTGAGACCGGGGCGATGGCGAGTTGGCTATGGCATGAACTTCGTAGGGTTGATCTTCCGGTGGTCTGCATCGACGCGCGTCATGCCCACGCGGCTTTGTCCCTACGCATGAACAAGAGCGATCAGAATGATGCTCGAGGGTTGGCCGAACTGGTGCGGGTCGGCTGGTATCGAGAAGTCAAAGTCAAGAGCGAGGAAAGTCAGAAGATACGCGCGATACTTGTCGCGAGATCTCGGCTCGTGGCCATTCGTCGAGACATTGAGAACCAGGTCCGCAGTCTAATCAAGGAATACGGCTTGCTCTTCCCACGCGCGATCGGACTGCGACTTCGAAATCAGGTCTGTGAACTATTGGGCGAGGATCATCAGCTCCGCGGTGTGATCGCGCCGCTTTTGTCGATCCATGAGCAGATCTGCAAGCAGCAAAGCAAGTTCGACGACGAAGTCCGCCAATTGGCGAAGTCAGATGAGACGACGCGCCGCCTAATGACGGTTCCCGGTGTCGGCGTGGTGACCGCCTTGACCTTCCGCCATACGATCGACGACCCATCGCGGTTCCGATCGGCATCAAGCGTCGGCGCCTATCTGGGTCTTACGCCTCGACGCAACCAGTCCGGCGAAACTGACATTAATGGCAAGATATCACGATGGGGCGACCGTCTTCTTCGAACTTACCTGTACGAGGCCGCGACCGTCCTGCTTTATCGAACGAAGAAATGGTCCTCTCTCAAGGCTTGGGGCATGAAGCTCGCCAAGCGGATTGGCATGCGAAAGGCAAAGGTCGCCATCGCGCGCAAAATCGCCATCGTTCTTCACTGTATCTGGGTCGATGGCACATCCTTCGACTGGGGCCACGCAAAGGAAGCCTGATCCGTTTTGTAAAGTTCCTGGTCCGGTCTGCCGGACTGGCGATGTCCCGCTGGGACGGTGTTGTGGCGACCTCGTTCATTCGGCTGGTGGCGGCTTGACTGTACTCCGCTGCAGACGTTGAGGCGTCCGACCCGGACATCATCATGAGGCGCTGCGCGACCTCGGAAAGGACCATGACCCCAGCGAAGACATCAACAAGCCCGGCGATCTAATGGCCTGGCCGGCAGGGCACTATCAGCCGTGCCGTGGGCGAGTTCAGAAATGTTAGCTTGACAACAAACTGCAATTAAAGGGCCGAATGACGATCATGGTTTCACTATTGCCAAGGGCGTCGCACAGCACCTCGTCGTCTACCACCGTCGCCATGGCGGCCAATCGCAATTCGCCGCCTCTGCCGATCTGGCACCGAAAAACAATCGCATTACCGCCGCGCTTGGTTTCGCCCGTGATCACATCGCCGAAACACTGACACTCGAGGATCTGGCGGAGGCGCAGGCATGAGCCGGCGTCAATTTAGCCGGCCATTCCGGGCGCAAACCGGCACCACGCTCGCGCGCGTGGTGGAACGACTCCGCGCCGATATGGCGCGAGGCCGCATAGAGACGACCGCCGAGCCCGTCGAGCGCATCGCCGAGGCGGTCGGCTTCGGCGATGCGGAGAACATGCGGCGGGCATTTATCCGCCTCTATGGACAGCCGGCTCAATCGATCAGACGCGCAATTCGAGGCTAGGACTGCGTATCCTCTCACCTTGACGCTCCACACGGCGCTGACGCGCATGGGCTTGGGATCCATCTCGCGGACGTAAACACAAATCTTGGGGCGTGACCGGATCGCGGCCGGTCTCCTGCAGGTCGTCGCGTTCGGTACCGGTCGATTTGGCCTAGACGCTCGCCGAAGTTGACTCGCACGGGGAGAAAGTCCCTCTCCCGTTGGACACAAATTGCAGCTGCAGAAGAACCTCGGCACGTCCGCCGTCGATCCGCTTCCCTTTCCGGCAACAAATAGAACGGCCTCGGAGCCCAAGGCCCCGAGGCCGGACTTCGATACTTCAGTTCACCGCCGCGGTCTTCTCCTTCTCGAGCAGGGAGGCCTTCAGTTCGGTGCCCCAGCGATAGCTGGAGATGGTACCGTCGTTGTGGACGATGCGATGGCACGGAATGCCGAGCGCAATGGCGTTCGCCGCACATGCGCTCGTAACCGCACGGACCGACTTTGGCTCGCCCCGCACGGGATCGTGAGGAGAGCGTCCCAAACGCGGCGCTGAAACGTCGTCCCGTGCCTCATGTCCAACGACAGCTTGAAATCTCCGTGCGGCGCGGCGATAAACTGGACGACTTTTTCAAGATCCTCCCGCACCTTCGATGCGTTCCCGACCAACGTCCGGCCAGGAAAGCGCACCTCGAGATCGCTCTCCAGAGGCACCGATAAGGACGGCGCAGACGCCGACAATCGTCCGGGCCACGAGAATCTTCCCGACCAAGCTGTCTCCGACCGAGAAAAAGATGTGATCGCCGCCGCCGGCCAGCGGCTTCACCGGCTGGGTCGCGTTGATTGGTGTCTTGATGTTCATCGATTGCATTGCTTCGCTCCTTTCGTCGATACCAGAGCGTAGAGCGAGACCTCGTTTCCCTCACTCTGGTCCTTGTCTTAAAATCACGATCTTCGGGATGTTGTCCGCGATTCGCGTGGAGCATCTTGTGTCGGCGCGATCAGAAGGCATCATCCGAATTTTTCGGGGCGGAAGCGAACCGCCGTCCCGACTTTGGTCCCGACCCTTCTAGGTCGCGTCGTGGAAGATCACGCCGACCGTATGGCGTTTCCCCGAGTAAAGTTTGCTGACGCCGTGATTCAGCTTCACTTGGTAATCGCCTCGAACGCCCTTCATCGGTCGGCTGTTCACGGCAAAGATGGCTGCGTCCCCCTTCTTGAGGGGCAGGACCATTGCACGTGTTTGCATGCGAGGGCGCTGCTCGGTCATGACGAACTCGCCCCCTTCGAAATCCTCGCCCGGCTGATCCAGCAGAATCGCGATCTGGATCGGAAAGACGTGCCCGCCATACAAATCACGGTGAAGACAGTTGTAGTCTTCAGGCGCGTAGGACGGACCTGGCCCGCCTTGTGCCAACGATCGAGGAATGCCGCATGATTCGTAGGGAAATCGAGTTGGCAAAGCGAACGGAAACGCGATCCACTTCGCTCAGTACGGCGCCCTATTATTTCAATGGCACGGGGGCTGCCTCCGGATAATGACCTCACGACTTGATCCTTCGTTGAACCAAAGATAACTGCATAGAATCGAAAAGCCTTTACCGGATCCGTGGTCGGCACCGGTATGAGAATAAGCGACGGAGAACGAGCATTGCCTCGCAAGAAGCCGAGTAGACGGTTGCCACCCGCTTCGACCGGCGATACTGCACTGAACGCTGCGATTAACTCGGAGATCGCGCTGTACAATCGCAGCGGAAACATGCTGGCGCTTTGGGCTGTACTGGGCATGTGCGCCCGGCTTGGTATTAGGCTCCCAGAAGGGGTCGACGAGATGTTCGCTACCATCGCAGAGCAGTTCCTCGGATACGCTGAGCAAGGCGAGAAGCGAGCCCGCGAGTCGGTGGCCGATAAAGTGCTCGGTACCCGGAACGTCATTGGCGGCCGATCGGTATTTCAGGAATATGCTCTGCTCAAACGGAATGCCGCTATCGTCGCTCGTGTTTTCGAACTGCTGATGCTGGATTTGAATGACCTTCAGAAACGCCGGAAGGTCCGCCCAGCCAGGCAATCCCGTAAGGTTCGCGCGGGAAGACCGGCGGGCATGCACGGGCCTAAGGCGAAGACCCAGTCCGCGATTTATGAGGAGGTCGCGGCAGAATATGACGTTGATCCCGCAACCGTGAAGCGGCTGTTCGAGAAGGAGGAGCGCGAAGCCGGTCCGTTTGCGTATCGAGCCTTGCAACAGAAGTCAGGAGCGGACGGCACCATCGATCTTTGAAAACGCCATGGCCCAGTCGACCGTCCGGTTCATTTTGGAAAATGACCATTTTGGAAACTTTTCGCGACCATTTTGGCAAATCGCTTGTTGTGGCCTTATCGCCGAGCCTTTCTATCCATTTGAAAGTATAAGACTTTTATCCGAGTTCCTTCGACACCCCCCAAAGTACATGGTTCGAACGGCTTCGTGCTCACCGGCCGGGGCGATGGCCGGGAGCGCCGTCAGTGCTGTCTCGACAGTTTCACTTCTGCGAGCGGAGCATCGCGCGTTTCGTCCGAGATCCCGTCTCGTACGGCTACCACCAACCGACCCATGTCCGCGGCCAGGACTTCGGATCGCGATTGAATGCCGCATGACAGGCAAGACGCTCTTCGTGGCGCCGTGCTGCGGAGAGTTCGTCCTCGTCGGGGAAACGTAGCTGGACTTGAGCAATGGCGCATTCCCGCCGGGCGGCTTCGGCGAGCCGCGTGGCGCGTTCATCAAGCTCCCAGCCGGAATCAAGATACAGCCAAGCCTGTTCCTTGAGCGCCGACAATAGCGGCATGTCGCTGTGGGCGACATGCCGACGCGCGGTCCGAGTCAGTGCCTTCGACGCACCGATTCCTTGCGCCGTCCGGAGATCCCCAATTTGTCCACGCCAGCACACGGGGATGCGCAGGAGGTCGACGAGCGGGTGCTTGACGCCGTCCTGGTCGCGTCCAGTGAGACCAGGATCAAGACACCGGCAAAGCGCTCTTACCCCCTGCCAATGGAACCGCACCAGTTCGCTTTGGCCTGCGTTCGAGCGACCCGACGCTAACAAGGCCGGTTCAGAATCGGACTTGATCCGCGCGCCTGCAACCGTGCGCCGGGCGATAAAACGGTCCAGCCATCGAAGCGTCTGAGCGACCTGCCGATCGGGAACGGCAAGCAGAATCCGGGAGAGAAGTCCGCCTTCGCGATCAGCTTCATGGCGATAGACCCAGTGCAGGCGGCATCCCGGCTCCCACCAGGCAATCCGGGCTCCAAGATCGTGGGTCAAGTCCGACAACAGCTGCGTTGCGGCTTCATGCTGCCTGATTCCCAACGCGGGATAGCGCAACGTAAGCCGGACGTTGAAGAGCAGGCCTAACTGCTGTGGCAAGAAGGAACCAATATCCCAAATCGGCTTCGCTTCCGACCAGGACAAATAGGTTGCCCTCGCCGCTGTCTCAAGGGACTGAAGGCGCGAGCCGGGCCGTGCAAGCTTGGGGGACTGGCTCTGTACCCGCAGCTTCTGACGGCGCGGCGGCCGAATGGCGGGCGGTTGAGTCGCGGCAGCGGCCAAATCTTGGCTTCCGTTGATCGACCGTTCGAAACGGCTGAGAATCATGGCGAGCTGCGAACGCGACAGCGTTTCCTTCGGCTCCAGCATTGCCACCGCATTTTGCCAGAAGGTGTGAACATCGAGCTTGAGCCTTGCGGCCCGATTCGCGAATTCATGCACGAGGCGCGACCGCAAGGCCTCCGGCAGAGTCCGCATGAGGACATCGCCGCGGTTGAAGCGCCTGACATCATGGAGATAGCAAAAGGTAAGAAACTGGTGCAGGAAGGCGAGCTTGCGCTGCGGTGTATCCGGCCAGTCCTCGATCAGATGAAGCTGCCGAGCCGCATCACCGTCGAGCAGCGCCGCAACATAGCCCGCCAACAGCCCGCCGAAATCGAGACCCAGGGCGCCGCGCACATTGGGCTCGTTGACCGGTCCAAGACCACTCACCTTCTCTAGCGCCCGCAACAGCCGCCTCGGGCAACCACCGACGTCGCCGAAGACCAGATCGAGCGCCGCGGGCTCGAACTTGATTCCCTCCCGGTTGCAGATATCCGCCATGAAGCGGAGCGCATCAGCATGGTTCACCAGTTCCAAGTCCAGGTGCTGAAGGCGAGACAGGAGCGATTCCGGCAGGTCGTTCTTTTCGGAGGTGATCAGGATGAACGTCACCCACGACGGCGGCTGTTCGGCAATGTCGAGAAGGGCCTGAAACGAACGCCGCGACAGATTATGCGCCTCATCCAGCATCAAAACGCGCCGGTCGGCGTAAAACGGCGCGTTTTGGGCAAACTCAAGAAGTTCCTGCACCTTCTCGATACCGCCCTGCTCGCCGCATTTGACGAGGCGGAAATCCGGTGCGCGCTCGCCGCGTTCTCCGAATTCTTGACAGTTGCCGCATCGCCCGCACGGCTCCCCATCATCCGGACTGTCACATAGGATCGCGCGGGCATAGATCAGACCCGAGCTGCTCTTGCCGGTGCCGACTGGGCCCGCAATCAACACCGAACGCCGCTCTTTTGAGCGGATCTGCCTTTTCATCCATGTAACGGGACGAGCTTGGCCGACGATATTTTGGAAGCGGAGCGGCCGATATTTCTGCGTGAGGTCAACCATGAGGGTCCCTGAACCAGCGTTGCCGCCACTGGCCCATGACCAGCGCCAGGGTGTTCGTCTTGCCGCAGGCTGAGAGGCACAAGAAACGCGGCACACGGCGCACACCCCGCGGCTCCCCACGGGATAGCCGTATGACTGCCGGCAGCAAGGACACAAGCCGCCGCGGCTCGTGTGCTGTCGCAGAATGGCAGATGGAGCAATGACAGAGGGTTCACCCTGTTCCGTCGCATGACGGCCAACCCTTAAGGAGTCCCGACAATGTCGTTCGTCGAATCCGATCTTGACGTCACTATCCCGTCCGCGGCCACGCCGCCCGCCGTCGCGCCACCGGCTAGCACCCTGCCCGCGGCAACACCGAAAACGGATGGTGCGGCCGATCCTGCAGATTCGCCCAAGGCCTTAGCGCCAAATGAGCCAATCGCTCTTTCCACGGGAGCAGAATTTGGCTTCGGCAAAGGCGCCATGCCAGCTGTCGCTCTCGCGCCAGAGCCAGCCTTCGGCTTCGTCATCGACGCTGCCGATCTTGCTGCACTCAACCGCCTCACCCGATTAAAGGCGATCCAGGCACCCGAGCTCCATCTTGCCGTGGGGCCGGGGATTCTTTGCTGCACCACGACCACCATCGACGGTCGCCTGACCGTCGCCGCAACCGCAGCGCTTCAAAACACCGATCCCGACCGGCAGTTCCAGGTCCGTTTCGACGGCGACGTCTTCGCCAGAATAGTCGCTCATTTCAAGGGTCTGATCGAATTCACCTTTGAACCTGAGAGCGCGACCCTGCGGTGGTGCGCCAAAGGCTACACCGGCAGCTATTCCACCACCGCGAAGGCGGCGGAACCACTGACTGCTGGCACCAACACCGTCATCGTCGCCACGCTGCCGGCGACGACCCTTAACGATGCCGTCAGGCAAGCCACCCTATTTGCGGGGGAATTGAAGCGCAGCCGGATTCCCTACGATGGCGTGCGAATCGGCGAGGGGACAGTAACCAGCGGCTACGCCCAAGCGCTGTCCCGCTATGTCGCCCCCGCAATCCCCCAGGAACCTGCAATCATACTGCCGGTGGCCCATGCCTCGAATGTCAAGACTGTGCTGGCCAAGCTCTCCGGTCCCATCGAGATCGCCGAGGGCGAAACCATGATTCAACTCCGAGCGACCGACGTCACGATTACCTGGGCCAAGGAGGGGCAGTGGCCAGCAACAATGGACAAGGCGTTTCATTTGCCCGTGACGGGGTCGTTCACGCTGTTGACCCACGAGCTGCAGAGGGCCGTTGTGGCGCTGTCGATTGCCATGAAACAGGTCGAGATCAGGCTTGAACAGCAGATCGCCGCTGACCCGGCCATGGAGCAAGACTGTAACCAACAGCTCGGGCGCCTGATTCTCGCCGGCCATGGCCCGAACGCGAAGGGAATGACACCGCTATCTGCATGGTCCAGGCTGGATGATCTGCCGACCACCGGCTGGACGTTCGTGCTCAAGGTCGCAGACCTCCTGGCATCGGCGTTCGCCGTCCGGACCGATCATGTCATTCTCGACGTCACCGATCGCGGCCTCTATCTGCGATCTGAAGCCCCGAACTATGCGACCGCTACTTTCCTGCTCGGTTCTCAACCCCTCTAAATTCAGCACCCTTCTCTCCGTTGGCTCCCCGGGCACTCGCGCGGGGAGCTTTTCTTTTGTCTTAGTGAGTCGGAGCGATGCCAGCGACAGGACACCGCCTGCCCGACCATCGATTAGAAATCGAAGGCCTTCCTCGATTCTTGTCGCCTACCTCGACGAGCACACCCGAGATTGCATCAGCGATCCGGATGTCTCGAAAAGTTCTGGGGTGGCGCGCGAAACAGGCCTTTCACGCGCTTCGCTCGTTTCGCCTCATTGAAATCGACGCCAGATTCTGCCGACGCAACCAAGAACGTTGTGGAAAGACAGCGTGCATAGCAGCCCCCTATGGGCCCCGCGCCTTCCGGCTAGCCAGGCCGAGCAAGGAACACGCGGTGACCGTCGAACGGCATCGACATCCATCAAGCGGTCGACCTCGCGTTGCCCGCAGGAGCGGGCAACGGCACTTCCCGACCCGCAGCTTTCGCGCAACCGGTCGATCTGTTGCGCGAACAAAGCCCCGCCATATGAAGCGGCGCGTTAAAGGCCTACCGAATGACCCAGGCCTACCCGTCACAGGGTTGCGCAGATCGACCAGACGACCGACGGCGTGGCTCCGGGTTTCGGAAACACACGCAATCGACGCCAGCTTCGCCCTCGCGGGCGAAGCTGTGCCCTTCGGGCACGCTCCCTCCGGCGTCCACCCGGTTTCGGAGACGCTCACCCCACCCGGTACCCCTACCCCTCCGCCCACCTGCCTCCACCCTCCGCCCGACATCCTTTCCCTTCCCTCTGCTCTTCCCCTCTGCTCTTCCCCTCTGCCACCCACAACGCCTTTCCCATCTGCCCAGCCGGGCGCTCTATATTCTTCCGTTCAATCAGAGAGACCGCCAATGATCGTCGGACATAATCATCACCGTCTGGAAAAGCGCATTGCGGCCGCTCTGTTCAGAGGCGTCCCAAATTCCAGTGAAGCAAAATTTTTGCAGGAGATGTCCGAGCGGCTGCTTCGTCACGGGCAGAACGCTCGCCTGTCCGATCGCCAGGCCAAATGGCTCTTCGTCATTCTCAATCGGTCTGAGAAAAAAGAGCCGCCGAAACCAAAGCCGGTACCACGCCAGCCGAGTACGGCCGACGCCCAGACCGCACGCCCGGGCTCCTTCTTCGCGCACGACCGGCTCGATCTCAAAGATCTTCTTAGATCTCCTCAACCCCCACCGAAAGATTCATCGCCACCGCCGTTGGCGCCCCCAATCCCAACTCCTCCGCCCCGCGCTTCCAACCCGCTACGATCAGAAGCAGTTGCAACGCCTCGCCCAGATGCGGGAGCCGCCATTCGTCGCGCCCTCAAGAGAGGCCAGCAGCTGCAGATACATCGAGAACGGATCAAGCGACAGTTCCCGAACTCCTCACCTGCATGGCGGTCTCTCTACTCGCCTTCATAAGCCTGACCTCTGAAAGGACGACGCGGTTGCCTCGTCACCTCTTCCGCCGATCGTTGTCTTCATCAGAATACACATCTTCATCGTCAACTTCGCTCAAGTCTCGCTGAATCTCTGGTGTCACAATGCACCTAAAAGAAAGAGAGACAGCCTTGAGCACGTCGCAACTGCTTCCATCCACCCCCACGTCTCCCGCTGACCCGCCGACGTCCAGTTTCGTCCAGCTGGCGCGCACGCCGCTGGTCCCTGAATCCGTTCTCAAGAGCCACGGCGCGTTCTGCGTCATCGACACGCGGTTTCGTGCAGCCGCGCAGCTTCTGCAGTGCATCTGGCTTCGCGATCACAACATTCCCACGGCTTCATCGGGCGCACGCGGTACCGCAGATGGCGTCTCTGTCTTCGGCAACATCCTCTCGCCCGAGGCCGCGAATGCTGGACGTAACTTCCTCAGCCCCGCCATTCATCGCCTCGCTCTCCAAGAATGGCTCATGTGCGAGGAGGATGCAGCCATCGACGATGAGCGTCTGTTTGGCAACGCGCTGAGCTCCATGCCCCTTTTGATGAACATGTTCGGCCCGATGGCGACCGATCTCAAGCTCGCAACATCCGTGTTCCGCGCACTACTGCCCGACTTCGTCCACTCCGTCGAGCGCATCCAGTTCGAACACTCACCCGGTCGGCGTGACGAACGCTTCCTCGCCGATCGTAGCGCCTTCGACCTCGCCGTTCACGTCACCACTCCCGACGGAGAACGCGGCACCGTCTTCATCGAAGTCAAATACAGCGAGAGCATGGAAGGTCCGGCCGCGCGGATGCGCGACCGCTATAACGAGGCCTCCAAACAGGTTCGTCTCTACGACAATCCCGACAGCCCCATTCTGCGCGCGGCGCCCATCGAACAAATCTGGCGCGAGCACATGCTCAGTCAACTCGCTGTCGACAACGGCATCACCCCACGCGCCGTCTTCCTCGCGATCGGACCTCAACTCAACCGGCGTGTTCAAGGCGTGTTCCGCGTCTATCAAGGCGAACTCATCAACGTCGACCGGCAGGGCACAGACCGCGTCCCCTTCATCCCCCTGACACTTGAATCGGTCATCAAGACGATTGCTGCCGCGGGTGCCGCCGACCACGCACGTGCCTTGTCGGATCGCTATTGCGACTTCGAGCGCGTTTACCGCTTGTCGATGCAGCAGCTCACCGGCGGCGCATCCTTCACCCCGGCGGATAAGCGGGAACAGCAGCCGCAGGTTCCCCTGCTTCCTCCCACCCGCCGGGTTCATGCCCCCACGAATCCTCGACGGACGAGAGGGGCTTCGTCGCGCACACGCTGCAGCACTGGCGCGACCAAGCAGGAGGCGGTGTGATGGCAGAGAACGAGCTCCTCACGGTCGAGGACCGTATTCGCCTACTGGCTCAGGCCCTCGCGGATGACTGCGATGCCGCGCCGGTCCTGAAAATATTCACACCGGATGGCGCGGCGACCTGGCTTATCAGCGAGGTCGACCCCGACGATCCCGATAGGTTGTTCGGACTCTGCGACTTGGGTCTTGGCCATCCGGAGCTCGGGTGGGTCAGTCTCGCCGAGATATTGTCTGTCCGCGGCCGACTCGGTCTTCCCGTCGAGCGAGATCTTTACTTCATCGGTGACAAACCGCTGTCGGCCTATGCTGAGGAGGCACGCAAGCAGGGGCGGATCATTGCCTAAAAAGAAGCGGGAATGCCCGCATCAATGGGACCATGAGCCCCGCTGCCAACCCGCCTTCGTCAACCACTACGAATGCGGTGACTGCGGGGAGATCTGGCACGATACCTGGTCCGCCTGCTCTGACGATGAGTGTCCCGAGTGCGGGATCGATACCAGTCCCAGCTACTCCGAGAAGATCGCTCCCTGCGCCTGCGATTACCTCGGGCGCTGACGGTACTATTCATCAAGTTCGCCATCTGCCCCTACAGTTGATCAGGTACATGCCGTGGCGAAAGGGCGTCGGGTGACGATTTCAGATCGGTGTAGAACGCATGCGAACCCGCGAAATCAACCGGCCAACCTCGTGGAACGGCAAGCCATTGACCGGCGACTGGCTCGTGACACTGAAAGTCGACGGCGTCCGCGCCATATGGCACGATAGACTCGGCTGGATGAGCCGAGCGGCAAAGCCGCTCCACAATATCCCGCCGTGGACGAGCGGGCCGCGCGACTGTGAGGTTTTCGTCGGCACCTTCCACGACACTATCCGGGCGACCCGTACGAGGTATTCGCAGCCTGATACGCCGGTGGTCCTTCCAGAGCACCTGTACGGCCTGGATACACTCGATACGCGGCTGCGTTGGGGCATGCTGACCAATCCCACTGCTGACGAGATCCTGTCGCAGCTCCAACGCGCCAACAACCTCGGCTATGAGGGCCTGGTCCTCCGACAGCGCGACCGTTGGATTAAGGTCAAGTCAGAAGAAACCCACGACGTCACTATAACAGGGTATGCCGAGGGCCGGGGCAAACACGTCGGCCGGCTCGGTTACGTCAAAACAGCCAGGGGAAACGTAGGCTCCGGGTTTACTGATATTGAGCGAGAAGTTCTATGGGCTGAAGCAGAGGCTGGCAGGCTTATCGGGCAGGCAATTGAAGTCCGCGCCATGGAAATCACACCCAACGGAAAGTTTCGTCATCCGTCCTTCATCCGTGCGCGTCCTGACAAGCTTGTTTCCTGACGCATTCATCCACCACCTATGATCCATATCCAACTCAGCGCGTGTAGATGCAAGACACAGGTAAACATCGCTGCCCCCTAGGAAGAAGCAAGTTCAGATACTTCTTGCGAGTCTTTCCAGAGCAGCGGCGAGGCACGCTGGCGTGGTGAGGAACTTTGGAAACCCGTTGAGAGCTGAGGAACCGCAACGTGAGAAGTGTCAGGGAGCCGCCAGATCAGGGGGCTCCCTATTTTCGTCCGGCATTCCCATGTCGAGCAGGATTACTACGAGGGATATCATGACCGGTTCGGTGGGAATCTTCTGGGGCATTCCAGCACCCGATCATTCCTGGACAATTCTTGTGGACGACACCTCGCTCGCAGAAGCCGAGCCATACGGGGAATTCCTGACTCATGCCCGAGGGCATTACCAAGTCTGGAGCCGATGGCAAAAGACCCGCACAGCCCCAGTAGCCGACCGGTTCATCCTGCAGGCAATTGCTGATCACGAATACGAATTCTTCCCTCGTGGGCGTATCGTCTACAATACTGTAACCGGCATCTTCATCCTTTATGCAGATCGCCGGCTTCAACAGGAGATCACGATCGCGCGCATCGCCGGCGACTTCGGATTGACACTTGGTACATTTGTCGTCCGATCCGACGCGCACTACCGAAGCTGACGCTTATCGGAGATGCCACCATGACACGGACCTACGCCATCGGTGACATCCACGGCTGCCTCGCAAAACTCATCACGCTGGTCGAGCTCTGCCGCGCCGACGCCGGCAAGCAACGGGCGAAATTCGTCTTTCTAGGCGACTACATCGACCGCGGAACGGACAGCGAAGGCGTCATCGACTATCTCATAGCGCTCCAGCGGGTCGGGCGGGAGGAGGTCATTTGCCTGATGGGCAATCACGAGGACATGCTGCTCGCCGCCCTCGACGCTGAGGAATGGGAGGAGAACTGGCTGCGCAATGGCGGCATCCATACACTTTCGAGCTACGGGACTACCGCTGCAAGAGACCTTCCCAAGAACCACATCGATTGGATCCGGAAGCTCCCCAAATTCCATGACGATGGCCTGCGCTTCTTCGTCCATGCCGGCATCCATCCGGACCGACCACTCGACGGCCAAGACGAACACGATCTTCTCTGGATCAGGAAGCCGTTCCTATCCTCAACCAAGGACTTCGGCCGCTTGATCGTTCACGGCCATACCCCGCTTAGGACCGGCCGGCCGGACGTCCGTCCCAATCGACTCAACCTCGACACCGCCGCCGTCTACGGCGGGCCGCTCACCGCCGCCGTGTTCGGAGGCAACTCGACCCCGCCAGAAACCTTCCTGTTCTCGCAAGACGGCTAAGTTCTCAGGCTAACGCCTGTTGAGCTTTCTCACGACCTCAGCCGGATCGAATCCCATAATGCGCCCAAGCTCAATAAGTTCGACTACGTCGATCCGTCGCTGGCCGGACTCCAGATGCGTCACCCAGGACTGATAGACACCAAGCTTGTCAGCCAAATCCACCTGGCGCAGGCCAGCCTCTTTCCTGAGCTCGACCAGCATCGCGGCGAGCTTCTTTTGAAGCGGTGAGGTGACCGTCTTGGGCATCCAGCCTCCCGAAAGGGGGCCAGAGACATAAAACGACTTTTCAGATACCGATAAATTCGATATTTGGTCTTGATGCAGCGGCCAGACAGCAAGAAACACGCAACATTCGGACACCGCGCCTGAATCTCAGGCAATGGAAGTCCTCAAGCTGAGGTCAAGAATGACGAAATTGTTGGCAAACAAGTGGTGGCCATTCGGCCTCTTAGTAGGCGGAGGCATCATTTTGTGGGGCCTTGGGTACAGCTGGAGGGATGCGGAAGCGATCGCCTTCATGGCCCTGCTGATCATGGGAGCCGGCGGCTATCTCGTCATGATCGAGCGCGGAAGGCGAGGATAGCAGCCGGTTCGCTGCGACTGGAATAGCCATCGCCGGGTTCAGCCCAGGCGAAAGCCAACCCACAGATACCCTTTTCCAGCCTTTACCCGACGAGACACCAAGACCGTCGGGCGATTGAAAGGACATTCCGATGCCCCCTGCGATTGACCAGACTCTCCCCGAGCAAGGGACGAAGAACGACTGGGGCTATGCCCTCGCCGTATACATCCTCTACCTCCTCGGCTTCGTCACCGTGATCACCGCGCTTATCGGCGTCATCATCGCATCGGTAAAGACATCTAGCTCGGGTGAATTGATGCGGAGCCACTTCCAGTTCCAGGTCCATACCTTCTGGATCGGGCTGTTGTACTTCGCCGCCGGCAGCGCGCTTCTGTTCTTCTACATCGGGGCGATCATCTGGCTGTGGTGGACCATCTGGACCCTGATCCGCGTCCTCAAGGGCATGATCCTCCTGAATGACGGCAGGCCCATTGGATCGCCAACCTCCTGGCTGTTCGGATGACGGAAGGCAAGGCAATGCGATCCTCCACCATCCTGCTCGCCCTGTTGCTCATCGTGATCGGCGTCGATTTCATCGGCGTCTCGCCCTCCCGGGCGGAGAGCATCAACTTCTACAAGAAGGAGACGGACAAATTCTGGTCCGTGTACGGCGACGCCGACACCGAGACGGGACAGGTCACCTGCTACGGCAGCGCCAACAAGAAGGACGGCTCCTGGATCCAGATCCACCGCTCGCTCGTTGACGGTGAACTCTGGGCCATCATGCGCAACACCGCCTGGGAGATCGAGGGCGAAGGCCGAGGCACCTTGCGCTGGAACTTCTACAGCGCCAACAAGGACGCCTTCATCGACGGCACCGAGTTCACCTACGAGATCCGAAACAAGAACACGATCCTGATCCTGCAGATCACGCCTAAGCGGTTCTCAGAAGTGCTTTGGAACACCCGCTATTTCACTCTCGTGATGCCGGGCAATCTCCAGAATCTCTCGGTCAGCTTCGAACGCAGGGGATCGTCAATGCTCGACGCGCTGGCCGAATGCGTCGCCAAGAACGAGAAGAAATACAAGAACTTTAAGCCCACGCTCGAAAGGATCCCCGACGCGGTCAAGGACAAGATCTAAAGATCCTAGAATACATCAGACAATCAACGCTGATAAGGTTTGTGCAATTTCCTTATCAGTCCACGAGCCAACTCAAATTGCGACCCAACCTTACCAACCTTCGTATACGTACTCCGAACAGCGCCGACCGGAGGTGGATTCGCTTCGCTCGGCGTCATTGGGTCCGTTCTTCGTCATTTTGTGTCCGAAGATCGACCACTTCGATATCGGTTCTGCCGTCCCCCGCGAGCGCAACACGTGCGTGATCGGCGAACAGCTGATGGTATTTGTCGACAAGACCCTTCTGCCCTCTCCAGCCGCCGTCGCGCTGCTTGTCGGCGAGTGGCCGATCAATGACAGCGTACTTTTTCTGAACGTCGGCCGGGGCTATCGCCAGTTGCCGAAGCCGATCGTCCGGCTCGATATGCATTGCATCGACTATGACCGATCGCCCGCTGCCGAGAACCTTAGCGCTTCGCATACGTACTTCGTGGAATATTTCGGACTGCGCCCCCCGCACCTCGCCGTCCGGATTCCGCTCCTTCCTGATTTCGTCAGAGGAGATAACTTCGATGCCTTGCGATGCGGACCAGGTTGATTTCCCCGCACCGGAAGGACCGACCGTCAGCGTCATGCTCTGACCGCAGCGCGGCCAGTTCCAGCCGGGGATATCGAAGTCGACGTCGCCGATCGTTGCCTCGTAGTAGTCTGAAAACCGCGTGATAGCATCGGGCTCAATCACGTCGAAGTGCGCCACCTGGTTGCGCGTCCAGCCCGCGAGGCTTAACAGACTGGCCTCGTTCGGCGACAGAATATCCTTGGTGAACTCCCGGACGTCATAGAACTCGAGCTTCCAGAAATCCGTGGTCGTCTTAGGACGTCCGTTGAAGACTCGGACGTACGGCTTCTCCGGCGACACCTGTCTGGCCAAGAAGTGCTGATATCTTGCGATGAGCGATCTCAGTACGCGATTGGCGAACGGCAGCAGAATGCTCGCCTGCGCGCTCCAGACCCTCCGCCGGACATGGTCGACATATCCGTGCTTGAGCGCGGCGACAGCGTGCGCGGCCGGCTCGTCGTCCCAATAGTCCACCAGACCGTTCTCCCAGCAGGGAAACGGATACTCTTTCCGCCCCACGAGGCGATCGAGCAAGGGAAAGGGCGCGATCTGGTCCGCGGCGTCCCAGCCGACCATCTCCTCCAGAAGCTCGCGCGACCACGCCGCCGTTTCGATCGCCGCCGCGTGCCCGACGCGCGACATCAGCCCCTGTGCGGGACGGGCGCCGATGGCGGCCGCATAGCTCGCGCTATCGTAGCGGTCGCACATGCCCTGGGTCGAAACGAGAGTCGCGGGCCCGCAGAGCGCCGATCGATCGTCTCGACCCAGCCCGACCGGCAGAAGGACGACGAGGACCGGCCCGACGACCGACTCCTCCGCCGGCTCGGCCATGAGTTGGCGCAGAAACAGGCTCCAGCGACGGAGTTGCGCCCGGTCCAGGCCGTTGACGATCAGCACCCGGTCGACGAGCATCGGATGGACGGCGAAGTCGGCTACCGTTCCGATCTCGACCGCCGACACGTCGAGGAAGCCGGCCAGCAAGTGGGCGATCGATTGCGATTGATCCTCGGCCGTCAGATCGATCAGCACGCTGTCGAGCGAGAGTTCCATCCGCAGCCTACGTTCGATTGCTGCCGTCAATCCGGACAGCCTCGGAAATGGCGTCGAGATGCAGACAACCCTCTCCTTCCGCGAGACCGCCAGCGCGATCTTGCCTAGAACGCTCGACGGCCCGCCCTGCGACCACCACAACACTTCGCGTTCCATGCCTCACTCCGATCGCAACAGAGCGGCGTGGACCAGCGGGTTCAGCTCGACCTTGTGAAGGCCGCGATTGCCCGATTGGTCCGGCGAGAACGAGATGATCCCGAGAACGTCGCAGTAGACCGCCAGGACGCTCGGGACGATCTTCCGACCATCACTCGTGCAGAGGTGCTGAAAGTCTCGGTACGTGATGACCGAACCGTCCGCGTACTGGGCAAGTTCACGGAAGAAGGAGACGAGCTCGGTGGGGATGCCCAATCGTTCGTACAGTCCCGGCACCGCCAGCAACGACTGCTTGTCGGAATCGATCAAGGCGGACGCTTGGCTAGGCCGATCGGATATGGATTTGAGCAGAGGTCCGACCGTCTCCGACCAACCGCCGGTAGCCTGCAAGATGCGATCCACCAGATCGCCCGACAGCTGAAGGGACTCCAAACGCGATCCAAGATACGAGCGCGTCACCGGCCGAAGCTTGGCGAGCTTGATCTGCGGCTGGATACGCTTCAGCACGGCGGTGTCCTGGGACCAGACGGACGCATGGGCCGGATCGCCGACGAATACGATCCTAACCTCGCCCTTCCGCACGCGTCCGAGCCGCTCGGCTTCGAGGATCCAATCGGAACGCCATTGCGTTCTCGATGACACCACGAGCACGCGCGGCCGCCCCGATCGGGAGGTGCGCTTCGCATCGTCGAGGAGGTCCTTCTTGCTTTCGTAGGCACGAGGCTCGACCTCAACCAGCGCGTCTTTGGTCCGCTCGGCGTCCATCAGAGCGGCTTCGACGTACCGTACGCCGGCATACTCCGTGCCGAAGACCACGCCGACGCCGTGAGCGCGCGGGGAGATGGGCGAGCCGTCGGGCTTCACTCCCGCCGCCGGCGCGAACGGCGAAAGCAGGTCGGCCTCCTGACCGTTCGTCAACGGCGACAGATGGCCGTTGCTGTCGACCGTAGAAAGCGGCTTCGCAAGGATGCGTCGGTTGTTCTTCGGGTCGAATATCCGGTCGGGACGCCGCTTGGTGCGGTATTGCTCGAGCTTTCTCGTCAGGTCCGCCTCGTCGTAGGCCATCAACTCTAGGAGGCTGCGCGATCGTAGTGCGAAGCCGCCCGAATACGTGTGCCGAGCGATACCGAACCCCTCCATTTCCTCGAGCAAGTATTCGATTTCGACCGGCTCGCTGCCGCGAGGAAAAGCCGCGGGCCAGTATTCGGTGGCCCGCTCGGCCACTTCGGCCGGCGTCATTCCTTCGGCGGACATTCCCGAGCCATGGTCGACGACTTCGCGTGCAGCCAGGATATAGGTGAGAAGCTCGTAGCGGCCTTCGATCGAGTTGATCGTCTTCTCGAAGGTGGCGAACAGCTTTCCACGGACGTCGGCGGAGTCGAGCGCCTGCTCCACCAGGGCGGTCGAAATCAGGTCCGGCATCCGGTTCGTCTGTTGTACGCGATCGTGAATGATCCTGAGCAGTTCCTCGCAGAAGACCTGGATGAGAACCGGGTAGTAGTTCGTGAAGCTCAGGATGCGCCAGGCGTCCTCTCGCTTCTCGAACTCGAAGCCCATGGCGGCAAGCGGGCCGCGGATCAGGAATTCCGCATCGTCGACGTCTTCGTCGAGCAGCGGCCCGATCTTTAGGGGATTGTTGGAGATGTGCACGAGGGGCGAGTTGTCCGTTCGCGCGGCACGCGAGACGTTGTGCAGACCCGCCAACACGAACTTGAAGCGATTTCCGGTGTCGGCCATCAGGCGAAGCAGCGCGCGGACGCAGCGAAAATTGGTCTCGCTTTCGGAGCGGACGAAGTTGTCCGCCTCGTCGATCAGCAGGAGCAGCCGCCGCCGTTCGTCCTGATCGAGCCAAGCCGTTATCGTCGCGATGAACTCGTCCTCGCTTCTGACGGCCGAGGAAAAGATCGAAATGCGGCGGGACATCTGTTCGAACGCGTTCGACGCGTCCACCACGGAGTCCACGTCGACGTAGGCGAAGATAGCGTTCGCCGGCGGGGTGGCGTGGATCTGCCGCAACAGGGCAGTCTTGCCGAGCCGCCGGCCGCCGAACACGATATGAGACCCGAAGGAGTGCTCGATGGCACTTCTCTCCCATGACCGCCCCTTGAACATTTCCGGCGGCACGGCTGAGCGATTGTAGTCCCGGTAGGGATCGGCGCCGGAATATCCTTGAGCGATCTCCATCACGGCCGTGCGGTGATCGTCCTTGTCGGCGAGCGCGACCGTCACCAGCGCCTCGTCGACGACGAGCATCGACTTCCTTCGCTTGAACAGTTCCAGACGCAGATTTCGCCGCCGTTCCGGGTTCAGCACGCCGAGATAGAGGAGAAGAACGCCGCGCGGCGCGGCACCCTCGGCGAGCTCCAGCATGGCTTGCTGGGGCATCAACGATGTGGCAACGCAGATCCGCCACGAGCCCTGCGTCAGGCTGCCAAACTCCGGAAGCAGCAGCGACTCCGAATCCACGTGAGGCAGCGACACCTTCGCATCGAACACATAGACCTGTTGCTTCACCTTGGTGAGCACCTCATCGGCGTCGAGTTTCGTCACTTCGAACAGCAGCTGTGAAACGACGGTCTGAAGCGTCTCCTTCACCAAAGACCCGGAGGCCGCCTTGATGTGGCGCTTCAGCGCGGGCAGCAGACTTCTGGCGATGTTCGCCGCCTGCTGTCTCTGCTCGGACTCGAGATGACCGTAGTCGAGCGGGCCGTACGAACGGCCCTCGTCCATGGCGCGCGCCGCCCGAAGAACGTCGACGGCCGACAGTTCCTGCAACGGCAGCAGTTTGTTGAATTCGGCCAGACGCACGTTGAGGGTACCGCTCGGAAGATTCCGGCGGCGCGGCGCTCCGGTCTGCAGCATGTTCAACCAGTCGGCCAAGGTCGTGAACTCGCGCCGCTCCAACAGATTGCGGAGTTCGACGGCGGTCTGTGGGTCGAGCTTCTTCCCTACGTCGAGGCCGGCTATCCGACCGGCGAAGTCGGCGGCCGTCTTATCGAACTCCCGCTGCGCTTCGACCTCGACTTCCCGTATCCTGGCGAACGCCGAATTGAAGTCTTCGACGCGGTCGCCCACCATGGACTCCGGCAGGAAGGAAGGCGACAGTTCCGCTGGCAAATTGTTCGGATTGACCGTCGACAGCGCTTCCTTCAATCGGGCCGACTGATCCAGCGAACCGACCGCCATGCGGCGCATGCGCTCGATCAAGCGCTCGGCTGCCGCCAACCGCGACTTGACCTGGCTCTTCTTTGTTTCGCGGTCGGCGTCCAGCTTGCTCCGCAAGGATTCCGCGGTCGCTTCGCTCACCCCGAACCAGTGCGCGATGTTTACGAGCATGTAGGCCGGCACGAAGGCGGATTCCGCGCGGCGAGCTTCGAATGCCTTGGCGATCGACTCGCCCGGATCGGCCCCCCTCAGGGGAATCCGCGCGTTTATGATCTCCTGCAGAACCCGCTCCTCGTTGTACGGAGAAGGCGTCCAGCCGCCGGTCCAGGTCATGTTCGGGAGCCACAGCAACGGCGTATGGAGTCCAACCGCAAGAGGCGGAACATTGCGATCGGAGGAGGAAAGCGCCTTCAGGCTATCCCGTACGGATCGCAGGATGGCGAGGGCGTATGAGCCTGCCGCGGCCGTCAAAGGCGAAGCGTCCGCCCGCGGTTTCGCCAACGCGGCATCGATCTCCGCGAGCGCGGTGTCGCGCAACCGCTTGACCGTATCCAGCCGCTGCTGGGATTTGCGAAGCTTGTTCAGTCCATCGAGCGCCCGGACCAGATCGGCGCACTGCTGACCGACCCGGGAAAGAGCGGCGAATATCCGCTCCCGCGCCTGAAGATCGACCTCCTGGCTCGAGCCGTCCGCGTCGACGGTCTCGATGAAACGGAGAATCTCTTCACGGCTCCGGAATTGTTCGGAAACTTCCTGAGCGACGTCATGACTCGTGTCGGTCAGGTTCGACAGGAGACGGCCTAACAGCCCCTTCGGCTGCAGCAGCGCGGCCTTGACCCGCTCTCCGTACTGGAAGCGGAATTTGGCAGACCGCAATCCGAGGACCGTGTCCTTGATCGAAGCGACGGCATCGCTGACGAACGAGCTTTCGCGCGAATGGGCCTCGACGGCCATCAGATTTGCCGCCGTCAGCGGGAAGCCGAAGCGCCTATTCTCTTCTACGATCGTGTACGCGCTGCGCAGATGCTCGAACGGCTTCAAGGCCGTAATCGCTTCGACCAACGGTACAGCGGATCCATCGTCCGGCCGGAAGAGTGCGGCGGGAATCGCGCCGGCAAGCAGCATCGTCAGTCGCGCGATCGACCGGTCGTCGTCGAGACCTGCGAGAGATTGCGCCACCGACAGCGCTTCGCTCCTGGCAGAGGTCAGAAACTGGACGTCCTGGCCGGAAAGCCCCATGGCACGACCTTCCGCGGCGGCAAGCCGAAGCTCCTCCTCCGTGTAGACGTCCGGAGACGGCGGCAAGACCGATCTCGCGCAGCGCCGAAGGTGGTACGCCAGGCCGAACTCGCCTGCGGCGAAGAGCGCGTCCAATCGCGTCGTGATCTCTTTCGGCAGCGGATCTTCGGCGACTTCGTCGGTTACCCCGGTCACGATCGCTGGGACTGGCGAGGCAACCGGCAACTCGCTGATGTCTACGTCGAGCATGACCTCCTCACCGAGGTCGTCAGGGGCATCGGTCGCTGCGACTTCTGCCGTCGAGGTTGCGGCCGGAACGGAAGCGGCGGGGGGTTCTTCGGCGATGGCGCCCGCGGCGGCAGCGATGGACTCCGCGATCGGTTCTTCGGCGGGAGTCGGGACCGGCGAAGCGCCGGCATCGGTCTCTTTCGGGAAAACGTCGATGGCGGCGCCGACACGCTCCAACGCGCGGCGCAACGCCCGCTCCCTTTCCTCGTCGATGGCGGCCGCCTGAGCCCTTGCCGTCTTCCGGGGAAGCATCGCCTCGAGCCGGTCGATCTCGGCCGCACCGGCGTCAGCTTCCTCCATCGCCGAATCCGCTTCCGTTCGTAGACGGTCCGCCGCCGCCACGATCGCCTCGTCGGCTTCCTGAGACATGTCGAACAGCCGGGAGAGAAGTTCGGGAGCATTTGCCTCCTCGCCCACCAACGAATTTAGCGACTCCGCCGCCTTCGCGGTCAGGCGCCGCAGTCTTTCGCGAAGCTCGGCCGTCGGCACTTTCGACGGCACGAAGCGCGCGGCGCGGTTCCTCAAGTCTTCCAGGACCGCCAGGCTTGCTTTCATCGCGTCGAGGCCGTGGCCATGCGGTCCGGCCGACGAGGCTGCGCCGGCCAGCGCCGCCAGTCTTTCGCATTCGGCTCGCCAGGCCTCTTCGATCGCGGCCAGATCGACGGATGGATCAAGCGTCTTTTTGACTTCCTGCACCACGACCGGACCTTCCGGGTCCGGATCGGTTTCGACCGCCGGGCCGGTCTGCCCGCTCGGCTCGGCGGCAGAGGTAGGTTCGACCAGAACCTGCTTCATCGCCTGGGGGATCACGACCTCTTGCATGATCTCCCCGATCGTCCGGTCGGAACCGAACTGTCGGAAGGGACCGAATACGGCTCGCAGATATTTGGCGAGGTCCGCCCACTCTCCTCCTTCGGCCTCGAGCTTCTCCAAGCCGTCGGTCGCGGTGGAGCACTTCGCGCCCCATGCGTCGTGTCCCGGCAGACCCAGCGCCTCGGCGAGTTGGGAATCCCTGTCGCATCCGTTCTGGACGCAGTACAAAATGCGCAGGAAGGGTACCCCGCTAACGCCCTTCGGGATCGGCCCCTTCATCCGCAGCCGCTTCCACGCCTCGGTGTTCCTCGTGATGAGGAGTTTCTTCGGCAGCCCGCGGCCGCCCCTGTTGTCCTCGTCGGGAAAGAACTGGTGCTGGAACAGGATGGCGAAAGCCGGATACCGCAACGCCTCCTCGTAGAGCTGGGGCATGTCCTCGACGGCCGGACGTTCCTCCGGCCAAGGGAATCCGGTCGCCTTGCGTATCCACTCGCGGTCCTCGTGCATGAGCCGCGTGTCGCGAGCGACCATATGGATCGCGTTCGAAAGAAATTCCTGCGTGGCGAACGTCGGCAGCGGCGCCGACCTGCTCCGCAGCAGCGTGACCAGGTCCTCCAACTCCATCGAGGCCTCATCCGGCTTCGGACTCTTGAGGGTAGGGGTCGGTTTCGGCGCTTCTAACATGGCTGATGCCTTGATTAACGTTTCCGCGACCGGCGCGAAGGCGGAGAGTCGGGCTTTCGGAAGATGCAGAATCGTCGGCGGTGCCTGGGCGCGGGTCGCCGGCTTCGCTTCCGCCGTCTCTTCCGGTTGCGGTTCGTCGAATTCCGGGATGTCGTCATCGTCGACGTCGACCGTGCCTTCGAACCACCGCCTCGTTTCGGCGTACCCCATCACGTCGGCCGAGACGCCGACCGCTTCGTCCTCGTCACGACGATCGTCGCCGTCGTCGACTGGATCCGGTTCGGGCTCGTCCTCGACAGCGCCGGTACCGTAACGATCCATGTAGTCGGTGATCTTCGACTTGAACGAAAGCGGAGCCGGCAGGAAAGTGCCGTCGCCGGTGTGGGCATAGCCGTTGCGCAAGCCCGCGACCAAGGCCGCGATGGCGTCTTCGTCTCCCGTCTGCGACGGCAACACCGTCACTTCGAGGGTGGCGGGAATTCTCGACGGCACGTCCCACGGCTTGACCCGCGCCGGGCGCATCAGGATCTTCTTGCCGACGGGCGAGTTCGCGGGCGTCGGAGCCCCGAACTTCTGGAAGCCGGCCTTGCCGCGATAGACGGACTGCCCCCGCGCGCCGCGATTGCGCACGTCGAAGCCGTGCGCGGTCAGATAGTGGCGCGCCCGCGCGTTCCCTTCAGGTAAACTTTCGATCAGCCGCTCGGCGGCCGTGGCGTAGACTTCGTCGACGGGATCGGCGGCGACCGGCAGACCCTGGCGCGTGACCGGCGTCCACTTTCTTTCGGTCAAAACGGAAAGCCGCCCTGCAGAGCCCTCCCGGACCCGCACGAAACGCAGCCCGTTCCAAGACGACGGAGGCGCGGCGGCGACGTCCTCGAGATAGATGTCCGAAGAGATGTTCTCGTCGGAAAGCCAGGACCAAAGCGACCGGGCTGAAGTGGAATCCACGAGCACCAACGCATTAGGATCGTCGGCTGCGACCTCGTCCACCACCCGGCGCACGAATACGAGAAAATTCGAGCGCCGCTCGGGCTGCTTGTCCCCGAGAGAGGTGATGCCGGAAGCCGCGACGGCGACCAGCGTCTTCGCGAGGGCTTCGAACTTTCCCGTATCCATCGTGCCGTTGCGCAGAAATCCGAGCCTTCCGGATATCCGGCCCGTCGCGACGTCGGTCTTCATCGCGACCGCGATCGTCGCTCCCTCGGGGCGTCCCGTCCGAGAGCCGGCCTGCGACACGATCGAGATGCCGACGATCGTGCGCGGCCGAGGGCCATCGACGAACGCGGCTTCGACGATGGGCGCTGGGACCGGCCCGAGCCCCGCATGACCGAACAGCAGATCGTAGAGCGCCGCTTGGATGCGGTGCATGTATTCGGCTGCGCGGCCCGCCGCCGGCGGAAGCAGATACTGGACGTTGCTGCCGGCGACCGTGGCCAGGGTGTTCCGGCCGACGCTCTTGTTGACTTCGTCTTCGTCCTTCCCGTCGTATTTCAGCGCCGCCTGGACGATGACGGGCGCAGCGGGAAACTCGGTCCGGATCCGCTCGGCGAGCGGCAGCCATGCCTCCCGGCGGGCGGCTGCCCTCTTGAGCCTGCTGTTCCTCGCGTCGCCGTCGAGCTGCTGACGGGTGCCGTGCACGCCGTCGGGTATCGCGTGGCGGACGACGTTCACACGATCTCCGAAGATCAACGAGACGACGGAAGCGAACAGCCGTGCCTCCTCCTCGCGCCGGCAGACGAACATCAGGTCGATCGGGACGCCCCTGCCGAAGGCCTTGTCGAGCCGCTCCCGGTTCGCCTGCACCAGCGGTTCGAGAGGCACGGTCTTGGCGGGAGCTTCGCGGCCCCGCCGCTTCTTCTCCGGAGCGCCGAACAATTCCTCGACGCGCGCGGGCACGTCCTGCTCTTCTACGCGCCCGAAATGGTGGTTGATCAGGTTGTGCAGGGTCGCCTGATCGTGAGATTCCTTGGGCCGCTTGATCTTCGCGTCGACTTCCCTGAGCCGGGGCTCCTGAAATCCGTAGGCGCCGATCCGCTCCTGGACCTTCCGGAAGAGGTCGATCTGATCCTGCAACGTCACGCCCGGAGCGATCTTCGGCTCCGGCCTGTAGCCGTAGCGAAACGGCACCCCGACGAAGAGGTCGGGTGCGCGCCCGCGCGACGCGACCAGCGCGGTCAGATCCTCGACGAACGATTCGCCGGTTTCCCTACCGGCTTCGTAGACGATGGCGTTCACCTGCGTCTTCGGCAGCCCCTGCTCTAGCCTGACCGAGAGCGTCGTCGCGCGAGACGGGGAATTGCGCGCGAGAACGCGGACCGAGATCCGGCGCCGTCCGTATAATCGGTTGGCGGCCGGAAATTCGCGGCACCAGACGCGCTTCGAGGCCTTGACGACCAGGAACGGCAGACGCGACGACGGACGGGTCTCGACGTTGACGATGGCCACCATCGAGAACAGGTCGTTGCCGCCGGGCAACGCCGACGGCCACGTCTCGAAAGAGATCGAATTCCTGTATTCGCGATCAAGCACCCTATGCACCGGCCCCAGTCCTTCGAAGAGCTCGACGCCTTCGAGGCCGGAGGCCACCATCGCGAGCAGGACGTCGGCGTACTGTCGAAAGTCCGATCGCAGGGCGTCCGGCACGTTGGCCGGCTGCGGCACGGGCGGCGAAGGGAGCCTGGCGAAGAGCTCCCGTCGCCGCGCCTTCTCCTCGAAAGCGTCGATGTCGCCGCAATCCGTGCCGAGATTTTCCGCCCAGGGCCGAAGCGTCAATTGGACCCATGCCGCCACGGAGCGGTGCGCGGCGGTTTCAATCTCGGTCACGTCGCCGGTAGCGGCGAACAAGGCCGCGTCGTCGGTCTGCGTGAACCGGCTGTCGAGCAGCACCAGTCCCGCGACCCGCGCCTGCAGCGCGGCCCTCAGGTCGGAGTACGGAAGCTCCTTTCCTTCGGCCTTCTTCGTCTCGACGGCCTTGCGCGCGATGCGCCTCAGCAGGTCCCTCGTGGTCGAGGTCCAGCCGAACCGCAGCGGCGGCACGGGCGAAGGAGTCGCCGGAGGCAATCCGCGCCAGACGAAGGCGTTCTCGAGGATGCTTTGATCCCCATACGATCTGACGAAAAGGGTCTCCTCGCCGCTCATTCGGGATTCATTTCCGGGAAGATCACGTTGGCGCAGTTCTGCAGCGGATGCAGGAACGGTTCGTAGAGAAGCCGATAGATCTCGCGTTCGATGGGGTCGGGCGACGAGAGAAGCTCCTGCAGCACGTCGCGCATCGCGACGATCATGCTCGAGCGCTGGCTGTCGCGCCGGTTCTGCGTCGAGTTCATCGCGAAGGACGCGTCGACGAAGAACACGCGCGCCTTGCAACCGTTGCGCATGGCACGACCGATGGTCTGCAGCAGATCGACCATGCCGTCGGCGACGAACGGGCGGATCATCGGCCCGAGCCGGCTCATCTGCTGCGGCCGGCGCAGCAAGCGTCGCAGCGATTCCAGCGCGTCGTCGCGGGCGCTGCGCCATTCGCTCGCGAGGCGCGGGATGTCGGCGCCGGGAGGGATCGATCTCTGATCGAACTGCAAGGCCAACTGACCGGCCAAGCCTCCGGTGAACGCAAGGCTGTCGGCGGTCGGGTGGGGCCTGATGAAGAACGCGATGGATCCCAACACCGCGTCGCGCACGCGATCCCCATCGGGAAACACGATGTTCACGCCGCGTCCAATGGCCTTCATGGGGAAGATGATGGCGTCCCAGTCGTCGCGCGTGCCGAGCATCTCGACTTGGCTGGCAGAGACCCATTCCGCGCGCTCCTGCAGCGGGACCTTGCCGATGTCGGAGGTGACGCCGATCACGCGGTGGGCGGACGACGACGTTCGCTTGAGGTGCGCCTTCATGAGGCGCACCTGCTCGTAGGAATTCACCACGATGCCGGTCCGGCGGCCCTGATCGAACTGATCTTCGCGCAGCTGGCGCACGTAGGGATCGGCACCTCCGAACCATCGATCGGTGAGAAGCAGTAGGGCGTGGTTTCGGTCGCGCTCGGTACCGGCGCCGCTGACCCTTACGAACTCGCCGGGCCGGTCGGGATCCGGGACGGGCCTGAACGCGTACGCGCTGTCGCGCCATGCTTCGCGCTCGCCCTCGCGGCGAAGGACGTAGTTCGGCCGGACCGACACGTGGTAGCTCGGGGACGGCTGCAGGTAGCTGGTAGCCGAGGCCAACAACACGGCCGGCCCCTTGATGCCGTCCTCGGTCAGCATCCTCGACAGATGGTACAGCAGAAGCCGGGGCACGCCAGCGAACGACAGGTACTGCAGCGCCAGCTTGCGCTTGCCGCGTTCGTCGGTCTCATACGAGAATCGGATCCCCGATAACCGGCCGATCAGGGATTCCGGCAGGTGGCGGCGCATATCGAGCGAGACGCCCTGCCCGAACACGCGTTCGGTGTGCACGCCTTCCGCTATCATCGCGTATTGCGCCGGCACCAGCGCGAGAAACTGGAGCACGACCGTCGTCACCTCGACGAGGAAGCGGAACAGGATCCGCGCCTCCTGCGAGTCCAGTTCAGCACGCGGCGGAAGGATTCCGAAGAACGCCTCCTGCATCCGGTCGTAGTACTCGGCGAACCTCTCCACCAGGCGGGCGTTCAGCAGCGCGAACAGCGCGTTGCGGAAGGTCGTGGCCGCGGCGACCAATACGGCATGTTCGACGCCGAGATCGCGCGCGACGCGTTCGAGATCGAGATCCGAAAGCTCGTCCTCGCCGTCGCCCCCGACGCCCGACGTCAGGACGGAGCGGACCAGCTGCTCGAAACGGAGCGGACCAGCTGCTCGAAAAGGCGTCTGATCAGATCGAATCTGGCGCTGCCGTGTTCTTCCTCGTCGACCTCGGGATCGAGGTACATCCTGGCGAGGATCGAGTTGCCGGTGACGAATGCGTCCTTGAACCGCGAGAGGACGCCGCCCTCCTCGACCATCCGCTCGAGCAGATGCGCCCGCAGTCCGCGATTGAGGCGCATGAAGCGGTTGGACGCTAACGTGTAGTTCTCGATCGAGTTCGAGACCGCGAAGCCGCGACCCGAGGCGACCGGATCGAAGACGTCGTCCAAGAGAATGGATTCGTAGGAATCCGACGAGCCGAAGAGATCGAGTTCGGCGAAGCCCTTCTGATCGAGCGCTGCCTGCGCGCCGTCGACTTCGTCGATGATCACGAGGTCGCTGGTGCGGGCGAGCATCTCGAATTCTCGCATCCGCTCCGTGTGGAAGTGCGGCGAGGCGACCACCTCGGTCGAGATCACGTGCCCGATGTGAACGAGCGCCGCGGCGTCGGCGAGCCGCCGCGACGAACGCTGGCGTCCGCACGCGACTGCCAGCGGACACAGCCTGTTTCCTTCCTTACCCTCTTTCCCGTCCTTGTTGACCGCGGCCTGTCTTAGCGACCTGCAAGGCGGGCGATCATGGGGGAATTCGAATCCGGGCGGCGGCACCGACACGAACCCCGCGAGCGCGCAGCGCGTCCCCAGCAGTTCGGCGCCCGGCGCGGTCTGACCGAAGCCGCCGCTGTCAAGTGTCGCGATGCGTTCCGCGAGCCGCGTCGCATGCCGTCTTCTCGCATCGGGCGACTGACCGACCAGCAGCGCGGTCGGTACTGCATACCGGATAAGGTCCGCATCGAGCGCGAGGGCGAATTCGATCGATGGCACGAGCAGCGTGACGCGCCGGCCCCGCCGCGCGAGAAGGACGACCAGGAGGAAGATAAGGGTCGACTTGCCCGCGCCGGGAAGGCCGATCATGTGGCTGACGTCGTCGAGTTCGATCCGGTCTGTGGGCGCGAGCCCCGCGCCCTGCGGCGAAAGCACTGAGAAGACGGCCTGCCCCTCCTCCGACCGCAACCGCGTGAAGAAGTTGCGCGGCACGCGCGTTGGGTCGCGCGCATCCTCCTCGTCGAGCTCCCGGGCGACGCCTTCGAGTTCCGCGATCGTCACGCTGATCGGCGCGCGTTCCCGCATCTCCGGAGCGGTCTCGGGCGGAGCCGGCAACGTCGCGATCTCGCGGGTGTCGCAGATGACGTCGGGTCCGGTATCCCCGTCGACGCGGAAGCGGAATCGCCGCGTGTGATCGGCGGGCAACGTCTTCTGAACGTCGTGAGGCAGCACGCCCAGCAGGGATGCGAGCATGGCGGCGCGACGCGCATCGTCGCGGCGGACGCGCTCGCGGATCGCGAAACCGGTGCCGGGATCGGTCGAAATCTCGAAGGGCGGCTCGACGTAGTCGTCCGCGGACGAGTGATCCTCCTCCCAGGCGCGGGCTTCTGTGACGGCCTCCTGCAGGTGCGCCTCGGACTCGACGTTGACGCCGAGAAGGCGCAAGTTGCGGAGCGCGACGCGCGCTTCCGCCAGGGCGCGGTGCGTGACGATCGAGCGATATCCCGAGAACAGGGCCGGCGCGCTGGCGAGCGAGCGCAGTCCGAGGATGTCGTGCATCACGCACGCCATCCATTGGGCGCGCAACGCCGGCCTGAACCCGTCCGGAGCGACCCTCATCCGAGAATCCTTGCGGCGATTTCGCTGACTTTTCCGAACACGACGCCGATCGCGCCGCGGTAGGCGTAACGTAGATCCTCGAGATAGCCCGGGCGGCGGTTCACGATGGCATCGGGAATGGCCACGTAACGCTCGTCGAAGGTGGTCAGGCCGCCGAGCCGTTCCGACAGCGTGTCGCCGAGTAGCCGCGGACAGGCGTAGCTCTTCACGTCGATGCCCAATTCGTGCGTCCGGCCGACGTCGGCGGCGTCGTCGCGGGGATAAAGCTGCACGTCCACGCCGCCGCCGCGCAGCTGGTCGTACAGCCGGATCTCCGCGAGTCCGGGCCCGACCCAGTAGGCAAGGATGTCGTCCTTGAAGACGCGCCAGCCGGCGGCGTCTTCGACGATCTGCCGCGCCGTCGACGACGGCACTTCCTCACGACAAGGTCCGATCTTGCAGCGGCCGTCCGGAAAACGAGCGGCGTCACGATGCGGATAGAGTAGACCGCCGCAGTTGGCGCAGATGGCGAACGAGCCGTCGCGCCGCAGCGCGCCGAGCGGAATGTCCGAGGACCACTGGCGCATGACCTCGTCGGCAAGGACGATGCCTTCGTCCTCGAGGAAGCCGGAAAGCTCGCGCCGCTCGTAGACCGGCTTGCGGACGATCCGCTCGCGCAGCATGGAATAGATCTGAAGTCGGCTCTGGCTGCGGACCCGCTGCACGATCTCGCGAAGCTGGAGGTGATGGACGCCTTCGAGGATTCCGTCGGCGCCGCCCATGCTCGCTAGCGCGCGGCATTCCTCGGTCGGAGCAACCGGTTCGGAGGTGAGAAGCTTGGCCTCGGCGAAACGGAACGGCGAGGCAAACTGGGGAACACCCCATTCGCCGACGGGCAAGCGGCGGGCGATGTCAGAAAGGGAATGGACGCTGTCGCCGAGATCTTCGGCGGCAGCCTTGACGCACAGCCTCGACAAAATCCGCATGCCGTCGCCCATGGTCTGCGGCAACGAATACGGATCGACGATCTCGCCGGCCCGGACGCTCTGATGCAGATCGACGAATCCCCTGCTCAGCACGCGGAGCGCGATCTCGACGTCTTCCTCCGAATCTGATTGATTATTGATCATTCGAACATTAAAACTAAATATGCAATGTCTGTAAAGTCACTATCCGAACTCGAGTCCTTGCGAGGTGGCGCTGCCTTGAAGGCTCGCCTCAAGCACGTCGACGACAGATTGATTTGGTTCGGGTTTTTGCGACTCGCCAATCATGCCGCGAAATTTGGCATATCCGACGTACAAGCAAAAATAGATATAAAGACCTATCGCTACCTATCTACCTCTCCTCCACCGGAAAGAAAACCCGGTCCTGCCGCCGCCGGCACGCCGGGACCGGGGACGTACTTCCGTCCCGAAAGCTTCGTCCCGGTGTTCGACGTGCCGAGCAGCCTCGACGACCTTTGGCTTACGAAGCTTCCGGATGCGCGGCCTGATGAACCGCTGTCCGTCGAATTGCTTTCCCCTCCGGAGCATCGGATCGAACCCGACGACGTTAGGGCCCTTCTCGCGGCGGCCGAACTGCGCGGAAGCTGCCGGTTGAAGTATCAGTCGATGACGAGCACGGAAGCCAGCGAGCGCGTGGTCTGCCCCCACGCCCTGGTCAAGGCGTCGGGTCGCTACCATGTCCGGGCCTTCGATTTCTCCCGCAAGCGATTCATCGACTTCTCCCTTTCCCGCGTATTGTCGTCAGATCCTTTGCCCAACCATGCCCCCGTTCCTGCGACGCTAGACGACGACTGGCACGGCACAATCGACGTCGAGTTCTTGCCGCATCCGAGATTATCACAGCCCCAACGCGCGACCATCGCTCGGGAATACGGAATGAAGCAGGGTGTTTCGGTCGTCACCGTCCGGCGGGCGATGCTCTTCTATCTTTTGGACGAGATGCACCTCCTGAGAGCGATCAGACAACAGGACAACGATCTGGCCGACGTGCCGGTCTGGGTGAAGAATCTGGAACAAGTTGCGGACGAGCTAGCCTCGATGGATGACAATGACTAGCCAGCCAGCGTTCTCAGCGCGCTTCGGTTGCCATCCGACAAGCCACAAACGTATCGTCGGTTCGATCACTCGTATCGAGGTGAAGCCAGCTTGGCTTGCACCGAGGGACTGATTGTTAGAAATCTATCCGGTCACTAACTGATAAGTTTTTGCTCGAAACCTTATGAGTTGCGTCGAGCAGCGCTTAGGCGCTTTCAATCTCATAGTTCGAGCGTCGGGATTTTTTTAAGCTCCCGCAGCATCGCATTCGGAGGGAACTCTCCGTAAGTGTCGGCCACTGTCTTTCGACCGTGTCCCGTCATCGCGTCAAGGATATCCAGCGCAAGCCCATTGCGACGGCCAAGCGTCTTTAGACGATGGCGCCACGAATGGTTTGGTGAAATCCGCTTGTCGGTCACACCAAGCGATCTGATCCACCGACTTAGAATCTTCGTTCCCGTGCCGCCACGGCTACCAAATCGATCCGGTGCAAGATCGGTAAACAACGGCCCCTTGCGAGCCGAGTCCACGAACTTCAGAAAGCCCTCGTCCTGTAAAGCCGGGTGTAATGGAACTGCACGTTCCGAATTCACGTTCTTCAACGAGCCAGCTTCCGCGGCAAAGGCGATGCACCAGATGTCGTCGATCCGCTTTATGTCCTCCGAGCGCAACTGGCAGATCTCCGCAATGCGTGCGCCGGTGTAGGCACATACCCACGGCACCCACCGCTTGTGGGATTCCTTCTCGGCGCGCGCGGCTCTTAGAATGATCTTAGCTTCGTCATCCGTATATCCGCGTCTCCCATCCTCAGGTCGGCGCTTCAAGTTGATACTGATGCGAGACGCCGGATTGGGATCCAGTTTTCGATTATCGACAGCCCATTGAAATATCGCCCGCACCGGCGCGAGCTTGCTGTCGCGGATAGTCTTGGCGGCGCGTCCCTTGGCGAGGAGCTCTTCCTTCCACTTCACAAGGTCATCTGCGGTAACCCTACGCGCGTCGTCATGGTCGAGGAAGCTGGAAAGCTCGTTCATCACACGGCGCCAGGAATATAGTGTCTTCTCATATGGCTTCTTCTCTCGAAGCCAACCTTCAATCATCTTTTCGAAAGTCAGCGGCGCAGCCGGGGCCCGCTGCTGCAGCAGCTCAAAGTCGCCGACGCCGACCTCTTGCTTGCCACGCAAAGTGGCTTCGCGATGTTGAACGACGCGTTGCACCTCCAAAGTGACCGCGCGAGCCAACCTCTCGCGATCCTCGGCAGGTGGGGACAAGCCTTTCCCTTCAAAATGGCGGTCAACGAGCCAATAGCAAACACTCTGTTGATCAAGCCGCTTTTGGTCAGCTGCGGGCAGTGGTTGCCTGACATCCACGTAGAGTTCACCCTTGCGGGCACTCCACAGGCTTGCACCGATTTCGACATCCCATTGCAGTTGCTTGTAGGGGTCTGCCTGGACCTGGCGCCAGAGATGCTGACCGATTGCGGCCGCGTGTTGCGCAACATCGTCGGCAGACAATGGGCGCTTTCCGTTCCGCAAATTGGACCAGCGTTCCTCGACTTCGGCGAGCTTCAGCGCATGCAGCCGCTTTGCCTCAGCCGGATCTCGCGTGCCCAAACTGAAGCGCTCCTCGCGCTTCCCGAGAAGGTTGCGAAGATCATCCGGAACACGTTTCCGGAACCAGTAATAGCCGCTGTCGGGATGCTTCCAGGGTCGCGTCATCGAAAGAGTCACGTGTACCACCCGTGTGTACCAATCCGGGCGGCAAAAGCCTATGCCGATCAATGACCTGTTGATTTTATTGGATTTCTGTGTGTGCTGGCGGAGAGGGAGGGATTCGAACCCCCGTTGACTCGCAGCAGCCTCAAGCCTGAGCAGTCTCGCATCGTTTCCAACAGCGACATGGCGATCCGCCTCGGCGAGAGTTGATCGAAGACCGTTCCGGATGTATCAATTAGACGTCTCTTGCGTCGAAACCCTGATCGGCCAATTCTGGAAAATCAACGAGTTACTCCGGAAGGGGAATTCTCAACCACAGCAGGCAGGCTCGCCGGCTAATTCGAGGACTAGCGAGGACTCCCTCGAAGGCTCATCCCTGATTTTCGCTAGAATCGGGATGCCCAATAAGTAGGATACGGGACACCACGGAGGGACGTGCGAGACGCTTGAGCTCGACAATATCCTCGTCCCACTCCGGCGCATGAACAAGCACAGTTTGATAGAGACCAGCCGCAACCAGAATGTTGCGAAGGAATTCCTTGCGCATGTGCATGAATGAAGCGGCTGTACCGCCGAACCGCCGACTGTCGAACACGACGACCGGCGGTCCTTTCCGCAAGTTGATTACCAGTCGGGGCCCACTCACACCGTCGAAATACCGGCTCAAATGCAAGGCGTCTTTGTCTTTGTCGAAAGACACGAACTTGGCGTGGCCAACATCGAATTTCTGTCGTTTGAGTTCGGCCGTCGCCATATCCTTCAATCGCTCGGTGGAGATGGCAGACTTCTTCTTGGCGTTCGACCGCACCTTGTCTCTAAGCGTCTCCCATTCGGTGGCGAGTTCGTCGATCGTCTTCGTTCCGGCCCACACCTCGTCCAGCAACACTCGTCGTCTTGACGGATCATATGCGGCGATGCGCGCGATGTTCTCGACCGAACCCAGCGGGAGTCGCCCGCCGGGCGGAAGATCGACGATACCCTCCTCTTCCAGGAAGCCTGCGGCCGCGAGCATCCGTCGCAAGCTGTTGTCGGAAAGCTTGGTCTCCTCGGCGAGCTTTTCGATATAGGTGCGGCGCTCTCCCCGGCCCAAGGTTATGTAGATTTTCCTGTGCGACCGAATGAACTTGAGCCAGTTGGGGAGCTTGGGTTTGCCAACCATAATCGTTCTGCGAGGAGAGGTGAATCGGAACAGGCACCATGCATAAACTATGTTTCGCTTGAAATGGGCTGCAGGGCGTTTATATTTTCTATGCGCAGAGCGGCCGCGTCGCACTGACCATGAGCCTTGATGGCTCGGCCTCGTGAGGGAAGATAACGGGCTGCGATATGTACCGCGGGGATCGAGTTACGACTGGCGTTACCATCGGAGTAACGAGGGGCTTGATGGGCTTTGCTTCGGATATCTATTCGGCACGCTGGGCATCCAGCGCGCAGACGATGGCTGCGATGGCGCGGCACAACGATGGCCGAGGCGACCACGACGGGTCTCGTGGAAAGTTCGTGGAAATCATCTTTTCGAAGGTTAGCCGTGTAGCGGCTAACCTTCGAAGAAAATGGTGGGCGCGACAGGGATCGAACCTGTGACCCCTACCATGTCAAGGTAGTGCTCTCCCGCTGAGCTACGCGCCCGGAAACTTCCGAATGGGTCGCCGCGTCCTATATCGGCTCTGGTGCGGACAGGCAAGGACGGATGGGGCGAAATCAGGCAGCCAGCATCTTGTTCACTTCGCTCACCAATTCGCGCAAATGCACGGGTTTGGACAGCACCTTGGCGTTCTTGGGCGCTTCCGAGTCGGAATTCAGCGCCACGGCCGCAAACCCGGTGATGAACATGATCTTGATATCCGGGTCGAGTTCCGACGCGCGGCGCGCCAGCTCGATCCCGTCCATTTCCGGCATCACGATATCCGTTAGAAGCATTTCAAACGGCTCCTCGCGCAGCCTCTGATAGGCTGACAGGCCGTTGTCATAGGACGAGACCTTGAAACCGGCATTTTCCAGCGCCTTGACCAGAAACCGGCGCATGTCGTTGTCGTCTTCGGCGAGGAGAATTTTGTGCATGGTGATGATCGTCGGGCCCGGCTTAGAGGATCAATCGTTCCACTAAGCCTGAGGCTGGTAAATTTGGGGTGAAAGCGAACTTTGACTTGGCAGAATGGCCCCGATTATCGACAATGCAAGCGCATAACGCGCCTGCCGGGCCGACATTCGGCAGGCTAGTGTGGTGGTTCAGAAGTTCGCTTCATTTTCTCGACACGCTTTCCAAGCGAACTTCTGAACCTAAACCACACTAGAATCATAAACTTGCTAGTGTCCCTTTGATTCCGAAGTTCGCATCGAAGGTTGCTGCAAGTGCTTGCGAACTTCGGAATCGGGACACTAGCGCGCAATTTTAGGGACGACGCCCGGCGATGACCCAGTTTGACGGCGATCAGTCGCCCCCCTTCGAGATCGCGGAGCCGGCGGCTTGGCGGGCTCCGGTCATCTTCAACTCCCCGCATTCCGGCTCGGTCTATCCGGAGTCATTCCTGGCCGCGTCACGCATCGATCTGGCAGGTCTGCGCCGGTCTGAGGATTCGTTCATGGACGAACTGATCGGCGATCTGACCGGCGCCGGTTTTCCGGTGGTTCGGGTCAACTTTCCCCGCTCCTATGTCGACGTAAACCGCGAACCTTACGAACTCGATCCGCGGATGTTTACGGGGCGGCTGCCGAGCTTCGCCAATACGCGATCCATGCGTGTCGCCGGCGGCCTCGGCACCATCCCCCGCGTGGTCGGCGATGGCCAGGAGATCTATCGCGAACGCCTTGGTGTCGACGACGCGCTCGTCCGGATCGAGACGCTCTACAAGCCCTATCATCGGGCATTGCGCCGCCTGATCCACAAGGCCCATCAGGCGTTCGGAACGGTCATCCTGGTGGATTGTCACTCCATGCCGTCGGTCGGCGTCTCGCGGGACGAAGCTCGCCGTCCGGATATCGTGATCGGCGACCGCTACGGCACGAGTTGCGCGCCGCTATTGCCCGGTGTCGTCGAGACCGTGATGAGCGGCCTCGGCTACTCCATTGCGCGCAACAAGCCTTACGCCGGCGGCTTCATCACCGAGCACTACGGCAATCCGGCCAGCGGACTGCACACCGTCCAGATCGAGCTCAACCGCGCGGTCTACATGGACGAGCGGAAGCGTGAGCGGGGTCCACGGTTTCGGCAGGTGGCGGCGGATTTCAGGACGCTCGCCGACGCGCTGGCGGCGATCCCGCTCGACGATCTCGGCTCGTTTCAGGCGGCGGCTGAATAGCCCTCGCGGCCACGATCGCCCGATAAGAAAAAAGGGCCGCTTGAATGACAAGCGGCCCAAGTCTAGGGAGGAAACGCCCAAGGAGGGCAGCGATAGCGCGAGGCGCTACCGCACCGCAACAATATGCGACCGCGCCGCACAAAGCGCAAGGGCTTTTAAAAGTTTTTCCATGCATTTCTGCATACCTCCCTTCCCTGGCATGCCAGAGCGCATGACTAATTTATCAAACAACATCAATATCTTGATTTGATCCCCGTCCGGCGGCTCTTCCGCCTCGGGCTACGATACAATGCATAAGGGTTGCGGTTTCGGTTTCACCATCATCGCCCACACCATATCGCGCGTGCGAATCCCGGCTGAGTCGAAAGCGGGATAACCGGACCTCGGCGGGTCACGGCCGATGCAGTCTCCGATCCGGACATGTATAGGAAGCGCTGCACTCTTGAAGCGGCAAGCCAACGTCGCCGGTGAGGTACTGCTGTGACGGTCATTGATTTTACTGCCTTCATCGACCGTCTCGCCACGGCCTCGGGCGAAACGATCCTGCCCTTCTTTCGGACCTCCCTGCTCGGCATCGAAAACAAGGCTGGCGACCGTCACTTCGATCCGGTCACGGAAGCCGACCGCGCCGCCGAGGCGGTGATGCGGCGGCTGATCAAGGCGAGCTTCCCGCAGCACGGCATCGTCGGCGAGGAATTCGGCAGCGAGCGCGAGGACGCCGACTATGTCTGGGTATTGGATCCCATCGACGGCACAAAATCCTTCATCGCCGGCTTTCCGATCTGGGGCACGCTGATCGCGCTGCTCCATCGCGGCGCGCCGGTCTACGGGATGATGCACCAGCCCTATATCGGCGAGCGCTTCAGCGGCGACAACGGCTCGGCGCGCTATCGCGGCGCATCGAGCGAGCGCAAGCTCGCGGTGCGCCGCTGCGCCTCGCTGAAAGAGGCCGTATCATTCACGACCAGTCCGCTGCTGATGAACGCGTCCGACCGCGCCGCCTTCGGCAAGGTCGAGGCCGAAGTAAAGCTCACGCGCTACGGCGGCGATTGCTATTCCTATTGCATGCTGGCCGCAGGCCATCTCGATCTCGTCATCGAGACCGAACTCAAACCCTATGATATCGCAGCCCTGATCCCGATCATCACCGGGGCCGGCGGCATCATCACGACGTGGGAGGGCAAGCCCGCGCAGGGTGGCGGTCGTATCGTCGCCGCCGGCGATCCGCGCGTGCACGAAGCCGCACTGAAACTGCTCACCGCGCAAGACGGCTGACCGGCACGTCCTGTTCTCCATTGCTCCTTCTGTTCACAATCATACCGACAACAAAACCGGGCCCGCTTAGGTTTTCACCAGACGAGGGGCAACGGCGATGCGGCACAAACCCGGCGGCACTTTCAATCCTGACAGAGACGCGCGCGCTGCGGATGCGCTGGAACTGGCGCGGATGATGAAGCCGGGTCCGGAGCGGAATGCCGCGCTCAAGGAAGCGGGCCGTCTGCGCGCAGCCACCAGCATGGATGCTCGCACCGACTCAAATGGCCCGAAGCAGCCGAAATAGCGCGACCCGACATCCATCGGCGGGACGGCCGTCATCGGCCTCGACCGTCAGCTCCGCGCGGCCTTGCGCAGGTGATCGGCGAGCTGCCGCGCCGGGCGCGGCAACTCCTTGAGACTGCGATAGCAGATCGCAAGCTGACGGTTGGCCCAGGCATCGCGCAGACGGACGATCGCGACCGGCATGGCGCGGGCGCAACGCCGCGCAGCCACCTCGGACATGATCGCGATGCCGACGTCCGCCGCCACCATCTGGCACATCGCATCGAAGTCACGCAGCCGCGCCCGGAAACGCAAGCGCGCTCCGAGCCGCGTGGCGTACTTCCCGACGTGGCTCTGCAACGCGGTTGAGCTGGTCAACCCGATGAAATCGCGATCGACGACCTCACGGAAATCGATCAGCCTGCGGCCGGCGAATTCGCTGCGCAGGGGCGCGACCACGACCAGGTGGTCCTTGCTGAACGGAAATCGTTCCATCGTATCGGGCAGCGTGTGTTCGGCCGCGAAGCCGAGATCGGCGATGCCGCCGGCGATCGCCTGCGCAATGTCCGCGCTCTCGCGCTCCTCGACGTCAAGATTGATATGCGGGTGGTCGCGAAGAAACGCGGCCAGCGCCTTCGGCAAATGCTCCGACAGCCCAACCGTATTCGCCAGCATGTGCACGCTGGCCTTGGCGCCGCTCGCGTAGGCCGCGAGATCGCCGCGCATGATCTCGATATCCTGCAGCACGATCCGGGCATGGCCGAGCAGGCTTTCGCCCGCGGCGGTCGGCACCACCCCGCGCCGGCCCCGCGTGAGCAGGGCGACGCCGAGCGCGTCCTCCAGCCCCTTGATCCGTGCGCTCGCCGACGCGAGAGCGAGATTGGAACGGACCGCACCATGGGTGATGCTGCGGGAGTCGGCCACCGCGACAAACAACTGAAGGTCAACCAGGTCGAAGCGCATGGCCGTCTCCCGAATCGTCACGTCTCAAATTCTCAGCTTTCGTCATACACGAAGGCTAGCTCCGTAACCTCCAGATTGTGCGATCGCGCGCAGTCGGTCAATGTGACGCCCATGTCCGCACTGTTCGCATCATCCTCCATGTCCGTCACCATGCTGATCGTCACGGCGATGGTGTTCACCCTCGCCGGTTTCATCAAGGGCGTGATCGGACTCGGTCTGCCCACGGTTTCCGTGGGCCTGCTGGCGGTCGCGATGCCCCCGGCCCATGCGCTCGCCATCGTCATCGTTCCGGCGATCATCACCAACATCTGGCAGACCTTCGCGGGGCCCTATCTGCGCGACATCGTCCGCCGGCTCTGGCCGCTGATGCTCGGCACCGTGATCGGCATTCTCTCCGGCGCCGGGCTGATGACCGGCCCCTATGCGCGTTTCGGCACCATCATCCTCGGCGTCCTGCTTGTGATCTACGCCATTGTCGGCCTGCGCAAGGTTCATTTCACGGTCGATCGCCCTCATGAAAAGTGGATCGGTGGGATCGTGGGTCTGGTGACGGGGGTCGTCTCCGCGGCGACAGGCGTGCAGGTCATTCCCTCGATGCCGTTCATGCAGGCGATCGGCCTCGAGAAGGACGAACTGGTACAGGCGCTCGGCGTGTTCTTCACCACCGCGACCTTCGCGCTGGCGTTCAACCTGACAAGTGCCGGGCTGATGGATGCCTCAACCGTGATACCAGGCGTGATCGCGATGGCCGGATCGTTTACCGGCATGGCGCTCGGCCAAACCGTGCGCTCGCGCATGGACGCCAACACGTTCCGCCAATGGTTCCTGATCGCGATGCTGCTGCTCGGCATCTATCTTGCCGGTATCGCCATCGACAAGATGCTGACGTAAGCCGGGCTCGACCGGTTTTGCCGGGAGGAGCGCCGCATGCGCCCAGGGCTGCCATCGCCTGCATCGGCCGCTTTCGCGATCGCTTGCGGGGCTATGACGCCGCCGGCCGCGCAAAGGCCGAGATGCATGACGTCCTGGCGCGAGAGCTTTCGAAATAAGCCGCAGCGCTAGCGCGCTTCGAGCATCGCGACGCGAATCCCGAGCCAGATGAAGAACCCGCCGAGCGCGCGATTGATCCAGAGCAGCGTCCGCGTCGATTGCTTGATGCGCCGAGCCGCGCGCGCGGCGAACGCCGCCAGTCCAAGACACCACACCGTACCGTTGAGAACGAAGATGCCGCCAAGCAGCGCGAAGGCCAGCGCCTTGTGGACTGAGTCCGACGATACGAACTGCGGCAGAAACGCCAGAAAGAATAACGCCACCTTCGGATTGAGCGCATTGGTCATCACGCCTTGCCAAAACACCTTGCGCAACGGAACATCCCCGTCATCCGCCGCGGCGCCGATCGGTTGCGGCCGCGACACCAGCATGCGGATGCCAATGAACAGCAGATAGGCCGCGCCGATCAGCTTCACGATCGCAAATGCCGTCGATGACGCCGCCAACAGTGCCGACAATCCGATCGCGGCACCTGTGACATGCACGAGACAGCCGCAGCCGATCCCGAGCGCGGCCGCCGCACCGCCGCGCCAACCCAACTGTACACTGCGGCCGAGAATATAGACCGTGTCCGGCCCCGGCGTGATGTTGAGCAGCAAGCCGGAGAGGATGAACAGCCAAAGATCGTGAATGCCGAGCATGAATGTTTCCGTGCGAGCGCCGTAGAAGGAAGCAGTATGGGTTGTTGACCGTCATTGCGGGGAGCGCAAGCAACGAAGCAATCCGGTCTTCGTTTTCCTTAGTCCGGATTGCTTCGCTCAGTGCAAAATTTGCAAGCTCGTAGTGACGGCTAAAACAGCGGCGTACCCGGCACGAAGGCATCGAACGCCGCCCAGAACTGCGCGCGGTAGCGATCCTGCTCCTGCAGGATCTCGTGCCTCGATCCGGCGATGACGAGATGCGAGCCGCCACGCAGATGGTAGGCGAACTCCTCGATCGCCGCGGTGGAGACGATGGTGTCGTGGCTGGCGGCGATCATCAGCAGCGGCTGGCGAATTTGCTTGGGATAGTTCACGGCGCGGAAATCGTGCATCGCGCGGAAGGCGGTATCGGCCCACGCCACCGTCGGCGATGCCAGTCCCAGCGTCGGATCCTCATCGAGGATCGCGGCGTTGCGGGCGAAGCGCACGGGATCGCTGGTGAAAGGATTGTTGACGAAGGATGCCGCCCCCGTCAATTCGCCGCCTCCGCCGGGCACGTAACGTCCGCCCATCCCCAACAGCCGCATCGTCCGCAGCAGCGCCCGCGCCGGAAGCGACGTGCGCTGTCCCGGCAGATCGATCATCGGCGCCGACAGCACGATGCGGTCGAACCAGCGCTTGCTGGAATGCGCCACGCGCAGCAGCACCGCGCCGCCCATGGAATGCGCCAGCGCGAAGTAAGGCGGCGGACAGTCCGGCATCACCACCTGCTCGACGAATGTCTGCACGTCGATTTCATAATCGGAGAATCGGCGTACATAGCCCTTGCGCGCGTCATTCAACTGATGCTGCGAATGGCCCTGCCCGCGCCAGTCCAGAACAGCCACGGCGAAGCCGCGATCGCGCAGATCGCGCACGGTCTCGAAATACTTTTCGATCTGTTCGCTGCGCCCGGTGAAGACGCAGACCGTGCCCTTGCGTCCCGGCGGCGGCGCCCAGCGCGCAAAGCGCAAGTCTATCCCGTCGGGAGTGCGGATGGTGCCGCTGACGTAGTCTTCCGGAGCAGGATTCGCGGGAATCGAAACGAGCGTCATGAGCGGAAAACCGGCGTAGGCGCGAAGCCCCTGAAAACAAGGGCGGAAACGTCAAAAAGCAGGCATGAAACCGGAACGCCCACCCTCTTGAACGCATTTGGAGTCCTCCCATATCACCTCAGTGCAGGCCGCTACCAGTGCTCCGGAACCGGATCATCAGGCTGCACACAGACGAAAGCCCGGCCCGATTGGCGGGCGGGTTAATTCAAATGTCGCTCAATGGAGGACTACCCTATGCGTACTTTCGACCTCACCCCGTTTTATCGTTCCACTGTCGGTTTCGATCGCCTCTTCAACCTGCTCGACCAGGCCAATGGCGAAGCGCCGGGCTATCCGCCCTACAACATCGAGCGCACCGGCGAGAACGACTATCGCATCTCCGTCGCGGTCTCCGGCTTCTCGCAGCCCGAACTGTCCATCGTCGCGAAGGAAAACACGCTGACGATCAAGGGCGAGAAATCCGCCAACGAGAACGGCAAGGATAAATCCGAGGTGCTCTATCGCGGCATCGCGGCCCGTGCCTTCGAGCGCGTGTTCCAGCTCGCCGATTTCGTGCAGGTGAAAAATGCCTCGCTGGAGAACGGCCTGCTTCACGTCGATCTCGTCCGCGAGATTCCGGAAGCCAAGAAGCCGCGCAGCATTCCGATCGGGACGTCCGCGCCGAGCACGCCCGTGATCGAGGGTGCGAAGGCCGCGGCCTGATAGGCTCCGCGCCGGTCGTTCAGACCTCAGGAACAGGAAAGCGCCCCAGCCCCGGGGCGCTTTTTGTTGGCCGCCTGTCCCTCCCCCCTGGTGGGGAGGGACAGCAAAACTCAATTCAGTCCCTGAACCGGCGGCATATCCGTGGTCGGCTCGGTCGCGGGCGACGGCTTTGCCTCGACGGGCGCCGCAATTGCGGGCCTCGTTTCAGCGGGCTTTGTATCTACCGCGGCGGATTGCCGCGACGGGGATGCGACAGGTTTTGGCTTGGCGGCCGCATGCTTCGGGGTAACGACGGCGTGCGGCGCGGGACGCGGCAACGGGACCGAGGAGGACGGCGTACGGCTGGCGTATCGCTGTGGACCGTATCGCTGCGGGATCGGCACAGGCGGACGCAGCATACGCCGCGTCTCGATCACCGGCGGCGGAGGCCCCACTGGGCCGTAGGTCGCGGTCATGTCGTCATTGAAACGATCGCCTGCGAGATACGCCGGCATGAACTTGACGATATGCCCGTCACGCGCGTCGATCACCAATCTCCCGTCATCGCCGTCGCGATTGATAACGGCGATCGTGTAAACGAAGCCGCGCTGCCGCGGAACGCCGAGCGGCGAAAATCCGCTCTCGCGCACCACCGTGTAGACCTCCGGCGCCGGCAGCAACCTCGGACCGCCGTAACCGGGAGGCTCCGCCTCCGGCGGCATCGCCGCGTAGGGTCCGCTCAGGTCGGACACGACGATCGCCGGCCGATCGATCTCGTACGGCATCAGAACTTGAGCCCTGACCTGGGCCTGAACTCCGGTGGCGCCAAGCACCGCCAAAGCCGGCACAACCATCCATCCCGTCAACAGCTTCATCACTTCGTGCTCCTGTTGCCCCATGCCCATCTGCCCTGTTCGAGCGAATTCGTTGCCGCTCCAGCGCAACTTCGTTACGCGGGCGGAATTTCGAGGCTAAATCAGGCGGTCCTTGGGCTGGATCGGGGCGTGTTTGCTTCGAATCCGGGGCATCGGACGTGCGGAATCCGGCCGGGCATAACAGCCAACCACGCGGGACTCCCGCATGCTTGTGTGATAGAGAAAAATTTGGCAGTGTCAGGGTTAGGACAGCAAAGCTGTCTTAATTTTGACTGCCGGCCTGGCATGAGGCTTGCCGCGAAATGCGGGCGTCTGACGTCCGATTATGAGCATGGCAAACCGGTTGTCCACCGGGGACGTTGGACGCCAGGTTTGAATTCTTAAAACTTCGGCTCGCGGCCTGCGAGTGGTAGCCCCAAGGTTGTGAATCGGGGTGCCGCGACCGGCCAAGGTGCGCCAACGGAGTGGAAATCGGGCCCCGGCATCGTCGTGCCGCGGGCGGACTGAGAGGACTGGACTGAAATGAGCGGGTCAAACTTCGAACGGGACATCATCGGGACGAATGCGCTGTCGGCGGATTCAGCCTCGAAACCGTTCACAACCGCTCATGAGCCCGCCCGTGAACACACGTGGCGTCCGCCGGCGGAAGGCCTTTACGATCTCAGCCAGGAAAAGGATTCCTGCGGCGTCGGCTTCATCGCCGACATCAAGGGTCGCAAGTCGCACCAGATCGTATCGGACGCGATCAGCATCCTCTGCAACCTGGAACATCGCGGTGCCGTGGGCGCCGATCCGCGCGCCGGCGATGGCGCCGGCATTCTGGTGCAAATTCCGCACGGCTTTTTCACACGCAAGGCCAAGGAGCTGGGCTTTGCCCTGCCGGCACCGGGCGAATATGCGGTCGGCGCGCTGTTCATGCCGCGCGACACCGCATGGCGCAAAGTCATCCGGAGCATCATCGCCGACCAGATCAAGGCGGAAGGGCTGACGCTGCTTGGCTGGCGCGACGTGCCGACCGACAACTCGTCGCTCGGCGTCACCGTCAAGCCGACCGAACCGCACAACATGCAGGTCTTCATCGGCCGCAACGGCGCGGCAAAGACCGAGGACGACTTCGAGCGGCGGCTCTACATTCTGCGCAAGTCGATCTCGCAGGCGATCTACCAGCGCCGCGAGCGCGGGCTGTCCGGCTATTATCCGGTGTCGATGTCCTGCCGCACCGTCATCTACAAGGGCATGTTCCTCGCCGATCAGCTCGGCAGCTACTACCCCGACCTGCACGAGCCGGATTTCGAGTCGGCGCTCGCGCTGGTGCATCAGCGCTTCTCCACCAACACCTTCCCGACCTGGTCGCTGGCGCATCCCTATCGCATGATCGCACACAACGGCGAGATCAACACGCTGCGCGGCAACGTCAACTGGATGGCGGCGCGGCAAGCGTCGGTGCATTCGGACCTGTACGGCAAGGACATCAGCCGGCTCTGGCCGATCTCCTACGAAGGCCAGTCCGACACCGCCTGCTTCGACAACAGTCTCGAATTCCTGGTGCAGGGCGGCTACTCGCTCGCGCACGCCGTGATGATGATGATTCCGGAAGCGTGGGCCGGCAATCCGTTGATGGATGAGAAGCGCCGCGCCTTCTACGAATATCACGCGGCGATGATGGAGCCGTGGGACGGACCTGCGGCGATCGCCTTCACCGACGGACGGCAGATCGGCGCCACGCTCGACCGCAACGGCCTGCGCCCCGCGCGCTATCTCGTCACGAAGGACGACCGCATCGTGATGGCGTCCGAAATGGGCGTGCTCAAGATTCCGGAAGATCAGATCGTCACCAAGTGGCGCCTGCAGCCTGGCAAGATGCTGCTGGTCGACCTCGCGCAGGGACGTCTCATTCCCGACGACGAGATCAAGGCCGAGTTGGCCAACAGCCATCCCTATCGCGAGTGGCTCGGCCGGACCCAGATCCAGGTCGAGAACCTGCCGGGCGCATCGACCCAGGCCACGCGCTCGAACCTGCCGCTGCTCGACCGCCAGCAGGCGTTCGGCTATTCGCAGGAAGACATCAACATCCTGATGACGCCGATGGCGTCGACCGGCGAGGAAGCCGCGGGCTCGATGGGCACCGATACGCCGATCTCGGCGCTCTCGGACCGGCCGAAGCAGCTCTTCACCTACTTCAAGCAGAACTTCGCGCAGGTCACCAACCCGCCGATCGACCCGATCCGCGAAGAGCTGGTGATGAGCCTTGTCTCGATCATCGGGCCGCGGCCGAACCTGTTCGACCTCGAGGGACTCGCCTCCACCAAGCGGCTCGAGGTGCATCAGCCGATCCTGACCGACGCCGACCTCGAGAAGATCCGATCGATCTCCGATGTCGCGGACTCGCATTTCGTCTCGCGCACCCTCGACACCACCTTCCATGCCGGCCTCGGCGCGGCGGGCATGGATCAGGTTCTCGACGAACTCTGCGCACGCGCGGAAGCCGCCGTCCGTGAAGGCGTCAACATCATCATCCTGTCCGACCGCATGGCGGGTTCGGACCGGATTCCGATTCCCTCGCTGCTCGCCTGCGCCGCCGTGCATCATCACCTGATCCGCGTGGGATTGCGCACGTCGGTCGGTCTCGTGGTGGAATCCGGCGAGCCGCGCGAAGTGCACCACTTTGCCTGCCTCGCGGGCTACGGCGCAGAAGCGATCAATCCCTATCTCGCGTTCGAGACCATCATCGCGATGAAGGACCGCCTGCCCGGCAGCCTCGACGACAAGGAAATCGTCAAGCGCTACATCAAGTCGATCGGCAAGGGCCTGCTCAAGGTGATGTCGAAGATGGGCATCTCGACCTACCAGTCCTATTGCGGCGCGCAGATCTTCGACGCCGTCGGACTGAAGGCCGACTTCGTCGCAAAGTATTTCGCCGGCACGCACACGCGTATCGAAGGCGTCGGACTTGTCGAGATCGCGGAAGAAACCGTACGCCGCCATACCGACGCCTTCGGTGATGTCCAGATCTACAAGACCGCGCTGGATGTCGGCGGCGAATACGCCTACCGGACCCGGGGCGAGGATCACGCATGGACCGCGGAATCCGTGTCGTTGCTCCAGCACGCCGCCCGCGGCAATTCGCAGGAGCGCTACCGCGCCTTCGCAAAAGTCCTCAACGAGCAGTCCGAGCGGCTGCTGACGCTGCGCGGCCTGTTCAAGCTCAAGACCGCCGAAGACGAGAAGCGCAAGCCTGTCCCCCTCAGTGAAGTCGAGCCGGCCAAGGACATCGTCAGGCGTTTCGCCACCGGCGCGATGAGCTTCGGCTCGATCTCGCGCGAGGCGCACACCACGCTCGCGATCGCCATGAACCGGATCGGCGGCAAATCGAACACCGGCGAAGGCGGCGAGGAAGCCGACCGCTTCAAGCCGATGCCGAACGGCGATTCGATGCGCTCGGCGATCAAGCAGGTGGCGTCCGGCCGCTTCGGCGTCACCACGGAGTATCTCGTCAACTCCGACATGATGCAGATCAAGATGGCGCAAGGCGCCAAGCCCGGCGAAGGCGGACAGTTGCCCGGCCACAAGGTGGACGCCACCATCGCCAAGGTGCGTCACTCGACCCCGGGCGTCGGCCTGATCTCGCCGCCGCCGCACCACGACATCTATTCGATCGAGGATCTCGCCCAGCTCATCTACGACCTGAAGAACGTCAATCCGGACGGCCAGGTCTCGGTGAAACTCGTCTCCGAGGTCGGCGTCGGCACAGTCGCGGCGGGCGTCGCCAAGGCGCGCGCGGACCACGTCACCATTTCCGGCTTCGAGGGCGGCACCGGCGCAAGCCCCCTCACCTCGATCAAGCATGCCGGCAGCCCGTGGGAAATCGGCCTTGCTGAAACGCATCAAACCCTGGTGCGCGAACGGCTGCGCTCGCGCATCGCGGTGCAGGTCGACGGCGGCTTCCGCACCGGCCGCGACGTCGTGATCGGCGCCCTTCTGGGGGCCGACGAATTCGGCTTCGCCACCGCGCCGCTGATCGCCGCCGGCTGCATCATGATGCGCAAGTGCCACCTCAACACCTGCCCGGTCGGCGTCGCCACGCAAGACCCGGTGCTGCGCAAGCGCTTCACCGGCCAGCCCGAACACGTCATCAACTACTTCTTCTTCGTCGCCGAGGAAGTGCGCGAGATCATGGCCCAGCTCGGCTATCGCACCTTCAACGAGATGATCGGCCAGGTGCAGATGCTCGACCACACCGCGCTGGTGTCGCACTGGAAGGCCAAGGGGCTGGATTTCTCAAAATTGTTCTACCGGCAGAAGGAAGCGCCGGGACAGAAAATCTATCACGCCGAAGCGCAGGACCATCACCTGGAGAAGGTGCTGGACCGCACCCTGATCGCGCGGGCGAAGCCGGCGCTGAATCGCGGCGCGCCGGTCAGGATCGAGGCCGAGATCAACAACACCGACCGCTCCGCCGGCGCGATGCTGTCCGGCGCGGTAGCGAAGATCTACGGCCACACCGGCCTGCCGCTCGACACGATCCATGTCCACATCAAGGGCACGGCGGGGCAGGCCTTCGGCGCCTGGCTCGGCCGTGGCATCACCTTCGATCTCGAGGGCGAAGGCAACGACTATGTCGGCAAGGGCCTCTCCGGCGGCCGCATCATCGTGCGCCCGCCCGCGAATTCCGGCATCGTGCCGGAAGAGTCGATCATCGTCGGCAACACCGTGATGTACGGCGCGACCGAGGGCGAATGCTATCTGCGCGGCGTCGCGGGCGAACGTTTTGCCGTGCGCAATTCGGGCGCTGTGGCCGTTGTCGAAGGCGCCGGCGACCACTGCTGCGAATACATGACCGGCGGCATCGTCGTGGTGCTCGGCAAGACCGGCCGCAACTTCGCGGCCGGCATGTCCGGCGGCGTTGCTTACGTGCTGGATGAAGACGGCGAATTCCCGAAACTGTGCAACCTCGCGATGGTCGAGCTCGAACCGGTGCTGTCGGAAGAGATGATCAACGCCGGCACCTATCATCACACCGGCGACCTCGAGGCGCATGGCCGCGTCGACGTCTTCCAGAACCTCCTGGAATCCGACGTCGAGCGGCTGCACGTGCTGATCACCCGTCACGCAAAACTCGCCGGCTCGAAACGCGCCGCCGACATTCTCGCGAACTGGAAGGCGTACCTGCCGAAATTCCGCAAGGTGATGCCGGTGGAATACCGCCGCGCACTGAAGGAAATGAAGGCCAACGCGGACGCCGAGCCGAAAATCGCGATCGGGGCGTAGGACATTGTGATGAACCGTCATCCTGAGGTGCGCGCTCTTCCTTGCGCGCCTCGAAGGGCGACGGACAGATGAAGACAGACGTTTAACATTCATCCTTCGAGGCTCGCCGAAGAGGCTCGCACCTCAGGATGACGATGAGACAAGTTGCAGGGGCTTCAGAACCAAAATGGGCAAGATCACGGGTTTTCTTGAGATCGAACGGCGCGACCGCAAGTACGCGCCGGTCGCCGAGCGCGTAAAGAACTACAGGGAGTTCGTGGTCCCGCTGTCCGAAAAGGAAACGCGCGATCAGGCCGCGCGCTGCATGAACTGCGGCATTCCTTATTGCCACGGCACCGGCTCGGTGCAGCCCGGCACGCCCGGCTGCCCGGTCAACAACCAGATCCCGGACTGGAACGACCTCGTCTATCAGGGTAACTGGGAAGAGGCCTCCCGCTCGCTGCACTCGACCAACAATTTTCCGGAGTTCACCGGCCGCATCTGCCCCGCGCCGTGCGAAGCCTCCTGCACGTTGAACATCGACGACAACCCGGTCACCATCAAGACCATCGAATGCGCCATCGTCGACCGCGCCTGGGACAACGGCTGGCTGAAGCCGGAGATCGCCACTGAAAAGACCGGCCGGAAAATCGCCGTCGTCGGCTCCGGTCCCGCGGGCCTCGCCTGCGCGCAGCAACTTGCCCGCGCCGGTCATGATGTCCACGTCTACGAGAAGGCCGCCAAGGCCGGCGGCCTGCTGCGCTATGGCATTCCCGACTTCAAGATGGAAAAGCAGATCATCGATCGCCGCGTGGCGCAGATGGAAGCCGAGGGCGTCACTTTCCATTACGGCAAGGCCGTCGGCGGCAGCACCGCCGGCGCCATCGATCCGCAGCAACTCGTGAAGGACTACGATGCCGTGGCATTGACCGGCGGCGCCGAAGCCGCGCGCGACCTGCCGATTCCCGGCCGCGACCTCAAGGGCATCCATTTCGCGATGGATTTCCTGCCGCAACAGAACCGCCGCGTCGGCAACGAAAAGTTCGACGCGCCGGATATCCTTGCCGGCGGCAAGCATGTCGTCGTGATCGGCGGCGGCGATACCGGCTCCGACTGCATCGGCACCTCGTTCCGGCAGGGCGCGTTGTCCGTGACGCAGCTCGAGATCATGCCGGCTCCGCCCGAGCATGAGAACAAGGGACTGACCTGGCCGAACTGGCCGCTCAAGATGCGCACGTCGTCGAGCCAGGCCGAGGGCGCGCAGCGCGATTTCGCGGTGCTGACGCAAAAGTTTTCCGGCGCCGGCGGCAACGTGAAGAAGATGCATTGCGTTCGCGTCGACGACAAGTTCCAGCCGATCGCGGGCAGCGAATTCGAACTCGACGCCGACCTGGTGCTGCTCGCCATGGGTTTCGTGCATCCCGTCCATGACGGCCTGCTCAAGACGCTGGGCCTCGATCTCGACCAGCGCGGCAACGTTCGCGCCAACCTGCAGGACTACCGGACCTCGCTGCCGAAGGTGTTTTCCGCCGGTGACATGCGCCGCGGACAATCGCTTGTTGTCTGGGCGATCCGCGAAGGCCGCCTCTGCGCGCGCTCGATCGATCAGGCGCTGATGGGGACGACCACGCTGCCGAGGTGATTCTGTCGATCGCACGTCGTCCCTCCATTTGTCATGCCCGGCTTTGCGCCGGGCATCCAAGTGCCGGAACAGTCCGGTCATGACGGCGCTTCTCCATCCGCAACGAGACAATCTGTGAATTGATCGTCGCGCCCGTCGCGTTACTGTCATCTCGACGGTGGGGGATTTGCGTGACCGTATCGCGTTGCGGATTTGTGTTGCTGGCCGTCGTCGCGACGACGCCGGCCCATGCGATGTCGCGCAACGTCGCCGTCAGCGCCGGTTCGTTCTTTGCCGCTGCTTTGCAATGCGAGGCAAAAAACCTGATCACGCCGGGCCAGACCGGCGATCTCCTGAAAGCACTTGTGCCTTATCTCACGAAATCCGACAGGACCAACATGGCTGCCGGCCATGAACGCGGCGAGAAAGATTCCCAGGTATTCGTCGCCCCGAAGCGCAAGTGGCTACCCTTCGTTCCCGACACCACAACCTGCCCCCGCGTGCAAGGCGTGCTCGACGACTACAAGGCGCAGTTGGGGGAGTGAGGCTTCGCCCTACTCGGCGGCCTGCTGCTGCACCGTGGGCTCGGTACCGGCGACGGTAGCGCGGCGCATGTCGCGCGGCTGCGACTGATCGTAGCGCCGCACGCGATGCACGGTCTGGCGGTTGTCCCACATCACGAGGTCATGCACCGTCCATTTGTGGACATAGACGAACTCCGGCTGCGTCGCGTGTTCGGTGAGATCGCGCAGCAGGAGCCGCGCTTCGGGCACGCTCATACCATGGATGGCACCGGCATGGGACGACAGGTACAGCGACCTGCGGCCATGCACCGGATGGGTTCGCACGAGACGCTGCAGCACCGGCTTGAACAACGCCTTCTCGTCATCGGAGAAATCGTTCATGCCAAGCGCGCCGCGCGAATACATCAAGGAGTGTTCGCAGATCATGTCGGCGATCTCCGCCTTGGTGTCGGCGTCGAGCGCATCGTAGGCCGCGCGCATGTCGGCGAATTCGGTGTTGCCGCCCTTCGGGTTCACCACCCGCGCCGACAGCAGCGAGAACTTCGCGGGAATCGGCCGGAACGAACTGTCGGAATGCCACAGGCAGTTGCCGAGATTGAACAGGTGGGTGCGGTTGTCGCGCGCCAGCGGCTTGCCGTCCTTGCCGAGGTTCGAGACGTCGGCGAGCCCGGAATTCAGGCGATACTCTTCCTTCCGGGTGACGTTGCCGCCCTTGCGGTTTTCGCGCTCGCCGAAATTGCCCGCAAAGGCGAGCTGCTGCTCGTCGGTGATGTCCTGGCCGTGGAAAACGAGAACCGCATACTCGTCCATCCAGGATTCGATGGTGCGCGCCTCGTCCGCCGTCAGCGGCTTGCGCAGGTCGATGCCGGAGACCTCGCCGACGAAATGCTGATGCAGCTTGCGAACGCTGGGCGCCATGGCGGTTTCCTCGTCTGTTGCTTGTTTTGCGAAAACGCTACACCCGCGGGACGGCTTGTCAATCGAGCGCGCGCGGTGGCGCGGCCCATGCCGCTCGCGGCACCGGTGACGAGCACGGTCAATCCGGCCACCGAGCGGCTGAGTTGCTTGAAGTCGGACATCGGCTTGCTCCCGCGCGTCGTTATGGCGGGCGCGGCCCTGTTCCTGGCCTCGCCGCTGTCGTCCTACGTGGCCGGGCACACGCTGGTGGTCGATGGCGGGCTGGTTCTCTGATCGGGCCACACACATCGCACCCGATAAGCCTCCGGCTTATCGCCCGAAGAGGTTCGACAGGAAGCCCGACGCTCCGACATCGGCCGGCGGACGCGGCGGCGCGGCGCGCGATTTTGGCGCCTGCTGCGACGTCGGCGGCTCGCGGAAGCCGAACAGGCCGGTCGACTGGGCCTGTTCGGCAGGATGCACCACGCGCGGCTTCTTCGGTTTCGGTGCCGCGGCGGGGACAGGTGCCGCGCCATCGGGAGCCGTCGTCGCCAACGGCACGTCGCCCTTCGCGGGTTCGAGCCCGACTTCACGGCGCGGCCACACGAAATCGTCGGCGCGGCCGGCGGGGGCAGACAACGGTTCGCCCTTCACCAGCGTTCGCGCCGCCAGCGCATCGACCGCGGCCGGACGGCTGCCGGCTCCACCGAGCAACTGATCCGTCCCGACCGAAGACGCCACCAGGGGAACAATCGGCCCGGCGAGCGGACGCGGCGCCGGCTGCCCGGGCTTGATGTCGGTGTCGGGCGTTCCCGGCTCGCTCGGCAGCGCAATCGGCCCCGAGCGCGACGCCAGGATGCGCGTAATCTCACGCTCGACGTAGTGTGCGAGTTTGCGGGCGCCCGCCTTGGTGAAGTACACGCCGTCGTAGGATCGCAACCTGCGGATCTGGCCTTCAAAATCCGGTCCCTGCAGAATGTAACGGCCGGCCTCGTCGACGAAGCCGTCCCAGATATCGACATAGGTGATACCGGCTTTGCCGGCGGCATCGCGATAGAGCGAATCCAGGAACAGCATGTCCGCCGTCGACTTCGGACCGCGCACCGCCGGAAGGCCGACCCATAGCACCGGCACGCCCTTGGATTTCAGGACCGCGATCATCTCGTCGATCTTCCGCGTGTAGAGCTCGACCCAGCGATCGCTGCGGAATTCGACCATGCCGCCGCGGGATCGCGCGTTTTTCTCCGGCGCCATGATCGCGGGTTGATCCGCATCGGGATCGTCCAACGACGCTTCGGGATCGTCGGGCTTCGCAGCGGTGTCGGTCTTCGCCTTCTTGTCGGCGGCCTTGCCATCCTTGTCTTTTTCAGCCGCTTCGCGGATCGGCATCCGGTCGTGAAGACCGAGCATGACGACGATAGCATCCGGTTTCTCGGTCGCGAGAATGGTCTTGGCCGCGGCCACCCAATCGGCAGGCTCGCCCTTGGGCTGGTAGCGGATCAGTCCCGACACCGTCTTGTGCTTGCGGATCACACCCATGTCAGGCGTTTCGTTGAAGGCATCCTCGAGGCCGTAGGCAAGCCAGTCCGCCATGGCATCGCCGAGCACCAAAACATTGCGCTCAGGCACGGTCTCGCGTTTTACAGGCGGCGGCGCATGCGAATAATTCTCGACCGGCTTGCTCGGCGCCTGCTGCTGGAACGGCGCGAAGAATGGATTTCTGTCGCCGAACCAGCCGCCGCCGCGCTGCGCCGGCGCCGCCCGCTGAAATCCGAAATTGAAAAACTGCGCCGAAGCAGGCGCCGCGACCAGCGTCGCGATCGCAAAGGCCAGCCCAATCAGCGGCCCGCGTCGGGTCAGTCTGCGCAACAGTGATTTCGGTCGGGACATGCGCTCGATCGCAAAGGAGAGTCAGACACTCGTTATAATAGTGGAATCGGGCCGCAAACAGGCGGCTTTCGCCCCATAAACCGGGCATCGGCTCGTGGCGTCAAGAGGCATCAAAATACCATCGGAGCACGCCGTGAGGCGGTTTATCTCCCCCGCAGCCGCTCCAACACGTCGGATGACGCAAATCCATCGGCTGGCGCTCCGATCGAAGCCTGAAAGCCGCGCAGCGCCTCGCGCGTCTGGCCGCCGAGCTGGCCGTCGGGCGAGCCGCGATAGAAACCGCGTTGTGCCAGAAGCTGCTGCAATTCGAGCCGCTCGGCCCGCGACAGGGTCCGCTCCTGACGCGGCCATGGCTGAACAAACGGCGCGCCGCCCCGCAACCGGTCGGCGAAATGACCGATCGCGAGCGCATAAGCTTCAGCCGGGTTGTACTTCATGAAGACCCGGAAGTTCTGCAGCATCAGGAACCCCGGCCCTTCGGCGCCGGCCGGAGCAAGCAGATAGGCGCGCTCGGCGGAGTGCGGAAACGGCCGGTTGCCCGCGCGCCTCAACCCAAGATGCTCCCACTGGGCGAGCGTCATCGTCCTGGCGCGGTCCGCCAGTACATAGTTGAAGCCCTTGGGCACCACGACTTCGTAGCCCCAGGTCTTGCCGGTCTGCCAGCCATCCTTCCTGAGGTTGTTGGCGGTGGACGCAATCAGATCGGCGGGATCATCGACCACGTCACGGCGGCCATCCCCGTCGCCATCGACCGCATAGCGCTTGAACGCCGTCGGCATGAACTGCGTGGGGCCGAACGCGCCTGCCCATGAGCCACGCATCTGCTCCGGCCGCAGATCGCCGCGATTGAGGATTTCCAGCGCCGACAGGAACTCGTCGCGGAAATATTTCTGACGGCGGCCGATGCACGCCAGCGTCGCAGTCGATTGCAGCACGCTGCGATCGCCTATCCGGGTTGAATAGTTCGACTCGATGCCCCAGATCGCCGCGATCGCATAACGATCGACGCCATAGACTTTCTCGGCCGCATCGAACTGCGCCTTGTAGGTCGCGAGTATCTCGCGGCCGCGCGCGAGCCGCGCATCGCTGACGAGGATATCGAGGTAGTCCCAGATCGACCTGGTGAATTCGGGCTGCGAATCCATCAAATCCATGATGCGAAGGTCGGGCGAAAGGCCCGCCGTGAACCGCACAAAATTCTCGCGCGTGATATGACGCCGCGCGGCATCCGGCCACATGGCGGCAACGCAATTCGGAAAATCGGCCGCAGCGTCCCGGATCGCGGTTGCGGTCATCAGCGGATGACCCGATGCTCCGTCCTCGCCGCTCCATGCCAACGCGGTCGAACTCGAGACAGACGCTGCACCGGACTGCAACCCGGCCGAACTGCTACCGCGTGGCGCACCTTGCCCGGCTTTGCCGATCGAGCCGGTGAAGAGGTTATCGAGGAAGCCCTGGATGCCTCCCCCGTTCGGGGCCTGCGTTTGTGCCCGCGCCTGGCCCGGCAGCACAAGCACTGCGAACGCCATCACGGCCGCTACCGTTCCTATCCCGCGCATCCGTTCCCGCATTACCAAGGCCATGCTTTACCCGTATCCGACAAGTATTCCCGATTTAAGGAGACCCTGTCACGGTTTCCATCGGCTTAACTGCGGGTCTTTTTTCACGGCCGGCCAGGGACAATCGGTCGCGGATTCGACCGGCGCCGTTCATGACCCCGACCTTCGCAAGACAAACCGCACCCCCCGGTTCGCGTAAAATCCAGAAGCGGTCCGTCACCCTGTTGGAACTCTGCCGTCACAGAACCGTCTTTGTTCCCGACTGCAAACCGGATAACAAATGTCTCACCAGGAGATTCACCCGCTCACTACAAAGAACCGACATGAAAATCCGCAAAGCCGTTTTCCCCGTGGCCGGCCTCGGCACCCGCGTTTTGCCCGCCACCAAGGCCATACCCAAGGAAATGCTCACGATCGTTGACAGGCCGCTCATCCAGTACGTGGTCGATGAGGCCAGGGAGGCCGGCATCGAGCACTTCATCTTCGTCACCGGTCGCAACAAGGGCGTGATTGAAGATCATTTCGACAAGATGTTCGAACTCGACACCACGCTGGCCGCGCGTGGCAAGAAAGCCGAACAGGAATTGCTGGCACAATTCCAGCCCGAAGCCGGCGCCATGAGCTTTACGCGGCAACAGGCACCGCTTGGCCTCGGCCATGCGGTCTGGTGCGCGCGCGATATTGTCGGTAACGAGCCTTTCGCCGTCGTGCTGCCCGACGAACTGGTGCTGAACACGCCCGGCGTGCTCAAACAGATGATCGCCGCCGCCGCGGCGCTCGGCGACAACACCAACCTGCTCGCGGTGGAAGCCGTGCCGGAAGACATGACACATCAATATGGCGTGGTCGGGGTCGGCGAACGGCTCGGGAAGGTGTTCGCCATCAACGGCATGGTGGAGAAGCCGCCGAAGGGCACGGCGCCGTCGAACCTTTCGATCACGGGGCGCTACATCCTGCAGCCGGAAATTTTCAAGATCCTCGAGACGCAGGAAAAGGGCGCGGGCGGCGAAATCCAACTCACCGACGGTATGAAGAAGCTGTCCGAGTCGCAGAAATTCTACGGCCTCGAATTCGAGGGCGAGCGGCATGATTGCGGCTCGCGCGCCGGCTTCCTCCGCGCCAACATCGCCTTCGGCATGGCGCGTCCCGACCTGCGCGACGGTCTGCGCGCGGACATGAAGACCTATCTCGAGAAATAGCCGCCGTGAACAATTACGATGCGTTGCGCGATTATCTGAAGCAGCAGACAGAGGTCGAGTTCGTGCTCAGCTTCCTGCAGATCGAGGAGATCATCGACGCGGCCCTGCCTCGCGCGGCGCAACGCGCGTCGTGGTGGGATACAACCCGTGCGCCGGATGAAAAGATGCCGCAGCGCGAAGCCTGCATCGCAGCCGGCTATATTGCGACCCGTCTCGGCGACAATGAAGGTGTGCGTTTCCGCAAGGCGAGCGCGCGGCGCATCGGCTACAGATAGCCGATCAAGCCACGAGCGACAGCGAAGCCGGCGCCGCGGCAACCGACTGATTCCGGCCGTTGCGCTTGGCCGTGTAGAGAGCTTTGTCCGCCGCTTCAACGAGACCGGTCCATTCCATGGTCGCAATGGGCGTCATGCTGGCGATGCCGATGCTGACTGCCGTGACAGTCGGATCGCCGGACCATTGCTCGACCCTCCGCCGGATGGTTTCTGCAACCCCGACCGCATCGGCCGCCGAAAGTCCGGGCAGCAACACGGCGAATTCCTCGCCACCGTAACGCGCGGCGCAATCCTCGGCACGCCGGACCGAATCCGAAATGCAGATCGCAATGCCAACCAGCACCTGATCGCCTGCCTGATGACCGAACCGGTCGTTGTAGGCCTTGAAATGGTCGGCATCGATCATCAGCAGGGCCACCGGCGTATGCTGACGCAGCGCGCGACGCCATTCGGCGTCGATGACCGCATCGAACTTTCGGCGGTTTCTCAGACCGGTCAACGCATCGGTGGTCGCCAATTCCTCGAGCTTTTCCTCCGCTGCCGCGCGCTGCCTGATTTCGCGAACGACAAACAAGGTACCCGCAACCACGAGTGCAATCAGTCCGAGCATGATGATGCCGATCTGCAGCGCCTCCTTTTGCCAGAGACCCAGAATGTCGGCCCAGGGCTTCCCGACCAGAACCACCAGCGGACTGGCACCGCCGCGCCAGACATAGAGGCGGTCAACGCCGTCGAGCGAACGCGCGCTCGACAGCGAGCCGGCCGGCTGCTCCAGCACCCGCCCGATGCCGGGCGTGTAGTTGAGGTTGCGCCCGATGACGTCGAGATCGAACGGAGTCCGCATGATGACCATGCCGTCCTTGCGGAAGACCGTAATCGTGTCCTGCGCGCCCAGCGACAGGCGACCGAAAAGTTCGTGGAAATAGCTGAAGCGGATCGAGCCGGTCACCACACCGGTAAAGCGGCCGTCCGATCCATTGATGCGCCGGCTCAGCACGATCGCATAGGCGCCGCCGTGCAGCATCGGGCGGCTGATGAAGAGCCCTGCGTTGGGGTTATCGCGGTGGACCGTAAAATAGGTTTCATCGGCCTGATTTGAAGGCGCCGGGTTCAGCGTCGTGGAATCGTGGGTCAAATTGCCATTGGCATCCAGCACCTGGATCGCACCCAGATGTTTGGCGGTCGCGGCGTGATCGAACATAATCAAGTGCATGATCGGCTTGCTCGCGGTGGCGAGCGCCGGCATGCCGATGTTATCGACCACCGCGCGCAACGACAGGTCGTAAAGCTCGATACTGCGGCTGATATCGGATTCGATCGTCGAGGCGAGATTGCCGGTCGACTGATGTGCGAGATCTTCGGCGCCGCGCCGCATTTCCCACATTACGCCGCCGCACACCGCCGAAAACCCAAGCGTGGTGACCACCGCAGAAATGATCAGCAGCATTTCCGAAACGCGCCGCGGCTTTTCGCTCGGCGCCCGATTCGTTTGCCTGTTGCGCTTGAATAACATCGTGATGTCCTTTGGCCACCGTGCGCCCGAGGTTATTGCCACGACGTTGAGATGATGCGCGTTATCTAGCTTCGGTTAATCGGCGGTTGCGAAGGTGATGAAGATGAAGGATTTTCACACTGCGACGCTCTCTCGGCGAATCCGAGCGAATCCACTGGATTCATTCACGAATTCGTGTCCCGCGGGGTGTTCCACCTTCGTAACAACGCGGCGTCCGGGACGTATCTAGGGAAAGCCGGATGAGGCGCCAAACTGTCGCCGGTCGGCACGCCGTACCCATTCGGACCAACAGGAGCGTCCCATGCGCACCCGCTTCAGCCGTACTGTCTTCAGCGCCGCCGCTGCCGCCGGCACACTTGCCCTGGCGTGGGTTCTGACCGGGCCATCCAATGCCGCGGAAGATCCCGTCGTCATCCCTCCGCCTGCCATCGATGCGATGCCCACCGACGGGATCCAGACGGCGGTCATCGCCGGCGGCTGCTTCTGGGGCGTACAAGGCGTCTTCCAGCACACCGCCGGTGTGGTCAACGCCGTTTCCGGCTATGCGGGCGGCGCCAGGAGCACCGCAAGCTACGATACCGTCAGCACCGGCACGACCGGGCACGCGGAGTCGGTCGAGATCACATTCGATCCGAAGCGGATCAGCTACGGCAAAATCCTGCAGATCTTCTTCTCGGTGGCGCACGACCCTACCCAGCTCAACCGCCAGGGTCCGGACACAGGCACGCAGTACAGGTCCGAAATCTTTACGGCCAATGCCGATCAGAAAAAGGTCGCCGAAGCCTATATCGCCCAACTCAACGCCGCCAAGGTCTACAAGCGGCCGATCGTGACCAAGGTGGGGACGTTGGAAGGGTTTTTCCCGGCCGAAGCCTATCATCAGGACTACCTGACACTTCACCCCAACCAGCCCTATATTGCGTATAACGACATTCCGAAGGTCCAGAATCTGAAGAAGATCTTCGCGCAGAACTATATCGAGAAGCCGACGTTGGTACGCGACACGAACGTCTCCAACTAAGGCGACGCCCATCCGGATGGAGGACCGATGTCCGAGACCAAGACGACACCCCGCAAGATCATCAAGAGTGAAAGCGAGTGGCGCAAGGAATTGACGCCGATGCAGTACGCCGTTCTGCGCGAGAAAGCGACGGAACGGCCGTTCTCCGGCGAATACGAGCATGAGCAGCGCCAGGGCACTTACACCTGCGCCGGATGCGGACAGACGCTGTTCGAATCCGACGCCAAATTCGACTCCGGCTGCGGCTGGCCGAGCTTCACCGCACCCGCGGTCGACAGTCACGTGGACGAGGAGCGCGACATCAGTCACGGCATGATCCGCACCGAGGTCTTGTGTTCGAAGTGCGACGGCCATCTCGGCCACGTCTTCAACGATGGACCCGGCCCGACCGGCCTGCGCTACTGCATCAATTCGGCGGCCTTGAAACTCAGGCCCGAATAACTAGGTAGCCTTTTCCCGAACCTGACCAACGCCTCGCGCGACCAAGTCCTGGTCGCGCGGGGCGTTGTCATCTGCGCAAGGCGGAGCGCCACCGCGCGCCGACAAGAAGCCAACAGCAAGAAACCAAGAGCAAGAAATCAAGAGAACACCGAATGTCTCAGACTTCAAACCGCCTGCTGCTGGGAATCGGACTTGCAGGCCTGATCCTCGAAAGCGTGTTCAATCGTCCCGCGCTCGCGACCGACAAGGTGTCCCTGTTCAAGGTGATTACAGCCCGGGACGAAATCGTGATCGGCCTCAGCAGCGAGGAGCTTTCGCACATCGAGGGCCGGAATGCGGGCGGCGTCGCCAAGCAACTCGCCGCGGCGGGATCGATGAGCGTCTGGCAATATGGCGTGCACAAGGCCGAGGCCGGCGCGCTGGAACAGGCCCCGCTGCGCAAGGTGGGGCTGCTCGCGACCGACTCCCTGCGCGTCGAGCCCTATACGACGCCCCTGCGCGTTGTCCCGATCGAGCCCGAGGACGGCAAAAAGTAGGCTGCGGTTGAGCCATTCGGAGGGAGCATGGCTCAAAATTGTTCCGACTTCCCTCATGCCATTGAAATCCAACATTTAATTTTGACGCGTCGGCTTCAGAGCGGATTCATCATCCCGGCCCTAAAAGGTCGCAATTTTCGCCCCGCGGACCTATATAAATAAGCATCATGGACATGCCGAATGCCGGGCGGCCGCCAATGGCCCTGCCCCGCCGTTGGCATTCGCCGCTTTCCATCGCGTACATTGTAGAGGTTCCCGCCATGGCATTCAGCTTCAAGAAATCCGCCGAACTATTCCCCGCCGCGATCCGCAAGAAGAAGCGTGCCGGTTTTGCCTATCGCCGCTTCGACACGGCGGCCGACGCGGTGCGTTTCGCGATCGAGGAATTGCCGGCCGACTCACTGAATGGCGCGTATCTGCAGGTGGACGAAGCCCGCTTCGACCAGAACGGCATCCGCTCGCTCTATGAGAGCCAGGATTTTCCGCTGCCCCGCCGCGAGCCCAAGCCGGCGGCGGAAACCGCGTCGCAGGACGCGGCGTAACGCACGCCGCTAACGTGGCTGCCGATCGAGCCACCGCCGCAACATCCGCACATTACGGATGTTGGCGCGGAACATCACGTCGAACGCATCCCCCACCACCGGCACCACGCCGACCAGTCCGTCGAGTGCGACGTTGCCGAGCATCCGAGCCGTGACATGCCAGGGCGCGCCAAGTGCGCGCGCCTCGCGCACCAGCCACAGCGAGATCGCCGTGGTGATGATGTCGCCGATCACCGGAACCAGTCCGATCAGGCCATCGATTCCGTAACGGATATTCGTGCCCGGCACGATGAAGGCGACGTCCAGCAGTTTCGCGATCGCCTCGAGGCGCGCCAGCCGCTGCTCGCGCGTCAGCGGCCGGAATGCCGCGCCGAAATCGAAAGCCGACGGCCCGTTCTGAAACGGCCCGCCCCGGAAAGTTCCGGACCCCGTGGAACCCGCGCCAAATCCGTCCGCATGAATTTCGCGGCCATCCTGATCGATGACCTTTGCCCGCGCAGCGGGGCCCCGGAACCGCGCGGCGCTGCGCGATGACATGAAATCCTCGTTCGACATCGACGTGACATGGGCCTTCGCGGCGACTTTCGCAAGTTGGGAAACGCCGCGACCGGCAGGCCAGCGCGGCCTGTTTTTCGGCGCATGGCAGCCTGCGCGTGCCCCTCTTGATTTCCAACGGCCGGTCGTGATGTTGTGGCACGTTCACGGCCAACTTTCACCCCGCTCGCAAAAAAACAGAAACGTGAATTGGAAATGACCCGATTTTTTGTCGCTTTTGCTTGTCTCGCACTCGTCTTCAGCGGCGCCCAGGCACAGCCACGCGATACGCTTGCCATTGTCGGCGTTGCAGTGGTCAACAAGGCGCTCGACAACGGACACACCGTCGATCAGATCGTTCCGAGCGATCAAAGGCCCTATCCGGTCCTCACCTTCAACCATGTGATCACGGACACGCTGTCCGCATTCGATCCGTCCGATTCCTCGTTCGTGATTCCGGAAGGCGTGTCGTTCGCGCGGCTTTCGGGCCAGGCCGTCTGGCTCCACAATCCGGTCGGACTGCGGCAACTCGTCATCCTCCGCAAGTCGCCACGGAACGTCGATCCGACAAAGTACGAATTCTTCCCGGGAGGCCCCGTGGCCACGCAGCCGGCGAACGACTCCACCACAACAGATATGAACACCAGCACGAGCGAGTATGTCCCGGTCCTGCCCGGCGAGCATTATGCGCTGTTCCCCTTGCAGGTCTCCGGAGGCGATCTCGCCATCTCGGGCGGCACCGGGACGGTGTTCGGCGCGACGTTCCTCGCCAAATAGTCCCCGCCATCCTCGCTTGCGCCGCGAGCCGCTCGCCTGCATGTCGCAGCAGAGGTCGTCGATCGTCTGCCGTTCGCGCGCGAGCGAGACCGCCGGATTCGATAATAGCGACGGACACGGCTGCTTGTCGCCGGCGCAATGGCGTGCGCGCATATCGAACGTCACGCGGGACGCGCCCGACAAGGCCGCGGCCAAAACTGCGACAAAAAAATTAAAGGCGTTTTTGGGAGCGCATAACGCCTCCTCCCCGCCCCCACATCACCCTCTCCGCGACTCATCCCTGCCCCATTGCACCGCCACGCTTCCTCATCCATCGCGAAGGAGGTATCATCGCATGAGTCAAATACCCCCGCAGAAATTCGATGCCGATTATGTCGCGCACCTGCGCGAACTGCTCGATATTGCCGTCGAGCAGATCGGACCGGAGCATCGCACCCCCGCAACCAGGGCGAAAATGGCCGAGACCCTGGTGCGCTCGGTCGCCGACGGCGTCACTGACGCGCATCATCTGATGCGGCAAGCGGTGCGCGCGGGCGAAAAAGGCGCGGCGTAGGTTTGCGGTATCCCGTCTCTCCAGAACGGGATTGAACCTGAATAACCTCCCGTCATGGCCGGACTTGTGCCAGCCATCCACGTCTTGGAAACACACGTCTTGGAAACAGATGTTTCGAGACGTGGATGCCCGCATAAAGCCGGCATGACGATCTGGGACGGACGAGATCCACCTTCCGGCAGACTTGACTCCAGCAGACTTGACTCCAGCAGATTTGGCTCCATTGGGGAGGTTCGAGCCGACGGAGGCACGCCGATGTCAGCATCCTACTTGACCGAACGCGCCGACACCTGCCGCCGCCTCGCCAGCGAAGAAGACGACGCGGCCGTCCGCGATATGCTCCACCATCTTGAAAACGATTCTCGCATCAAGGCGCGTCATGCGCGGCGGCATGAACAGGTGGTCGCGGCACAACAGCGTGACAGGCCGATCCGCTTGTCGCATTCGCAATCCAATCAAGGCGCGCCTGCCGGGCGCGCCTTTTTCATGTGGAGTCCTCGGAAACCGCGATTGCCGCGCGGCCTCCCGGCGTGCGAAATTCCCGGCAGATGCGAACGCCCTCCTCGCATGCCCGCTGGCATGGCCTCCTTTTTCTCGCGGCGACCACGGTCGGCTGGGCGCTGAACTGGCCCGCGATCAAGATTCTGCTGCGCGAATGGCCGCCGCTGTTTTCGCGCGGCGTCGCGGGCGTGGCCGCCGCCGCCGTACTTGCCGTCGTCGTGATCGCGCGCGGCGAAAGCCTCAAAGTTCCGCGCGGCGTGACGCCGACGCTGCTGTTCGCGTCGTTCACCAACGTCTTCGCCTGGATGGGGTTTGGCACCATGGCGATGAAATATCTTTCGATCAGCGAGGCGGCGCTGCTGGTCTACACCATGCCGATCTGGGCCATGCTGTTCGCGTGGCCGCTGCGCGGCGCGCGCCCGGGGGTGCGCGACATCGCGGCACTGGTGCTGGGAACGCTCGGCATGGTGATCCTGTTCGGCGGCCACGGCTTCGCCTTCGGCGCGGACAAGATTTTCGGCATGGCGCTGGCGCTCGCCTCCGCGATCCTGTTCGCGCTCGGCAGCGTGATGGCGAAAGGGCCGCTGCCGCTGCCGCCGGTCAGCGCCGTGGCGTGGCAGGCCGGGCTCGGATGCCTGCCGATGATCGTGCTGGGCTCGATCTTCGAGCATCCCGACATGGGCGCGCTGAGCGCGTTCGGCTTCGCCGATCTCGTCTACATGACGCTCGTGCCGATGGGCGTGTGCTATCTCGCGTGGTTCGCGGCGCTGAAGCGCCTGCCGGCAGCGACGGCCGCGATGGGCACGCTGACCGTGCCGGTCATGGGCATCGCGGCGGGCGCATTGTTTCTCGGCGAGCCGCTCGGCTGGCGCGAACTCACCGCTGGCGCGTTGACGCTCGCCGGTGTCGCACTGGCGTTGCGGAGCAAGCGGGTGGAGTCGGCGTCATCCTGAGGTGCGAGCGGTAGCGAGCCTCGAAGGATGACGGCACAATCAGAAGAATCGCACCCTTCGAGACGCCGCTTCGCGGCTCCTCAGGGTGACGAATCCCTTACTCGCCCCAGGCGGTGAACGCCTCGTTGAAGGCGCGTTCGCCGGGAGCGCCCTTCTCGATCGCGATGATGGCGCGGCGCTGATTGGTATAGACCAGCGGCACGTCGAACCACGAGCGCTCCTTCAGAAGCTGGAGATTGCGCGAGCGGTCGGCATCGACGTTCGACAGTCCGACCAGGAAGAAGCCGTCGGTGACCTTGACGGCGAGCCCCGCCAGCGGCGTGCCGCGCGCCAGCTCGTTGGACTTCATCAGGATGCCCGGCACGTTGGAAACGCCGCCGCCGTCGAAATCCGGCGGCAACACGAAGGTCAGTTCCGCGGTATGGCTCGCGGGCAGCGAGGTATCGGTGTTGCGGCGGAACGACATCGTCATCTTGAACTTGCGATCGGGAATCTCGATGTCGGCGCGCACCGCGATTTCCGGCGTCTTGCCGGCGGCACCCTTCACCTGCTCGGTGCGCCACACCACCGAACCGACATACTGCTTGCCCTTCGGATCGCTGGGATCCTCGTCGTACAGAACGACGCGTTGCGCCACCGGCGCCAGCGTTTCAGACGACGAGGGCTGGCCGACGCGATCGGTGATCTTCGGCTGCTGCCCCGGCGTCGCCGGCTTCGGCGCCTCGGCGGTCTGGGTCGGCGCCGACTTGAACAGCCCACGCAGCGTCGCGACGGCCTTCGGGCCCCAGACGATGCCGACGCCCGCCAGGATCAGCACGAGGCCGACGGCGATGGCGCTCTTGAACGGAAAGCCGCCACCGGCCACACGGCGCGGCTTGGCACGGTCGCGATCGGGTTGCGGACGCGGACGCGGCGCGGGCGGCGCCTGATAGCGCGCAGCCTCCTCGGGCGACTCGTCGTAGGAATAGGGCGTATCGGAGCCGCCGCGATCCTCGAGGCTCGGCTCCATCCGGTCGAATTCGGGCGACGGCGACGGCACGTTGGCGTAGGTGCGGCGCGCCGAGCGGCTGGCCTGCGCCGCGGCGCGGCCGAGATCGTCGGCATCGGCGGTGACATCGCGAAACCCGCGCATGCCCGGCACCGGCGGGGGCGTCTCCTGGGCGCGGCGCGGCTGTCCCTGCCGGACCGGGGGCGGGTTCGGGGCCGGCGGCCGCACCGGCGTGGCGGGCGCATCGTCGCGCGGCTGGGGCGCGACATTCGCCCGCGGACGGATGGCGGGTGAAGCCGGCGGCGGAGCGGCCGGAGCTCCCTCCGGCGATCGGGTGTCGGCACGGGTCGAGGCACGGAAGGCATCACCGGAGCGGGAATGACCGCCTCGCGACGCCTCGCGGGCCCGCTGGGCCGCCTCGGACTCAACCTTCCGCACGGCCTCTTCCAGCGACAGCCGCTCGCGGGTGATCTCGGATTCGCTCAAGGGAGGATCGACGCTGCGGAGCTGCGCGATCAGCGCAGTGCGCGCGCGCTCGTAAAGCGCACGCCGCTGCTCGCCGGGCGCGCTGGCGTCCAGTCCGGCGATGGCACGCGCGATCAGCGGGTAATAATCAGCCATATCTCTTCAATGTCGCGAACCCTAACCTTGAATGCATTCCCGTAATATCCCGTTAAGCCTCGAACGGGTTCTGGACCAAGATGGTATCCTCGCGTTCCGGACTCGTGGACAACAAAGCGATCGGGCAGCCGACCAGTTCCTCGACCCGGCGCACGTACTTGACGGCCTGGGCCGGCAGGTCAGCCCATGAGCGGGCATTCGCGGTCGGCTCTTTCCAGCCTTCGATGGTCTCATAAACCGGCTCGATCCGGGCCTGCGCGCCCTCGCCGGCGGGCAAATGGTCGATCTCCTTGCCGTCCAGCTTGTATCCAACGCAGACATCGATGGTGTCGAAGCCGTCGAGGATATCCAGCTTGGTCAGTGCCAGGCCATGGATGCCGCAGGTGCGGACGGTTTGCCGCACCAGCATGGCGTCGAACCAGCCGCAGCGCCGCTTGCGCCCGGTGTTGACGCCGAACTCGCGGCCACGCTGGCCGATCAGTTCGCCGATCTCGTTGGTCAGCTCCGTGGGGAACGGCCCCTGGCCGACGCGGGTGGTGTAGGCCTTGCAGATGCCGAGCACATAGCCGAGCGCGCTCGGGCCCATGCCAGTGCCGGTCGCGGCCTGCGCCGCCACCGTGTTGGATGAGGTGACATAGGGATAAGTGCCGTGATCGACGTCGAGCAGCGCGCCCTGCGCGCCCTCGAACAGGATACGCTTGCCCTCGCGGCGCTTGTGATCGAGCAGATTCCACACGCTGTCAGCATAGGGCAACACACTTGGCGCAATTGCGGCGAGGGTCTTCAAAAGCTCCGCTGCATCCACTTCGGCGATGCCATGGCCGCGGCGAAGCGCGTTGTGATGCGCCAGCAGCCGCTCGATCTTGTGCGGGAGCGTGGCCGGATCGGCGAGGTCCATCAGGCGGATGGCGCGGCGGCCGACCTTGTCCTCGTAGGCCGGACCGATGCCGCGCTGGGTGGTGCCGATCGCGGTCGCCGCGCTGGCGTTCTCGCGCAAGGAGTCCAGCTCGCGATGCAGCGGCAGGATCAGGGTGACGTTCTCGGCGACGCGCAGATTCCCCGGTGAAACCTTGACGCCCTGCGCGGTGAGTTTTGCGACCTCGTCGATGAAGGCCTGCGGGTCGAACACCACGCCGTTGCCGATGATCGACAGCTTTGACGAGCGTACCACGCCCGACGGCAGCAGCGCGAGCTTGTAGGTGTTGCCGTTGATGACGAGGGTGTGGCCCGCATTGTGGCCGCCCTGGAAGCGGACGACGATGTCGGCCTGCTCCGACAGCCAGTCGACGATCTTGCCCTTCCCCTCGTCACCCCACTGGGCACCGACGACGACAACGTTGGTCATTTCGAGAGGATCCTCTGCAACTTGACGTGTTGGAGCATGATGGTCCGTCGTGCAGGATCATGCCGTGGCTTGCCCGGCCGAAATCACGGCAGGACACGTGGACCTGGGCCGCTCGCGTGCGAGGCGTCCCATCGGATAAAGGATGCGGGCGGTGGACGCAAGCCGAAACGGCCGCGAAAAGCTCCGAAGACCCCCTCCAAACCATTGATTTCCCCTGAAAATTCAAATCCCGCGCCGGCCGCATCGCCCCCGACGGGGGAGCCGCCGGAAGCACCGTCGCGGCCTTTGGCGAGGGGCCGAGCCACCCGATTCTCCGGCGCCGCGCGAAGCCTTCAGGGCCCGCGAAGTCATGGGGCAAACTTCAGGCACGCGGCTTGCCGTCGATCCCGAACCGGACGCCGGCGTGCGCCAGCCCTCCGGCGAGCGCGACCGGGGTGCCATCGGCACGCCAGCACGCCGAACCCGACACGGTGCCGTCGTCGCGCACGTGAATGCCGTTCATGCCGCCGCCGACCGTCGGCATCTGCACGACCTCGTGCCCCCTCGACGTCAGCTCGGCGCGCACGTCCTCGGGAAAGGCCAGTTCGACCTCGAGCGCGTGGCCCTCGGTCCAGACCCGCGGCGCCTCGACCGCCTCCTGCAGCGTCATGCCATGATCGATCAGATTGACCAGGGCCTGGAAGGCGCTCGGGAAGATCCGCTTTCCGCCGGGCAGGCCGAGCGCATAGACCAGCTTGCCGCCGCGCAGCGCCATCATCGGGGACATCGAGGTGGTGACGCGCTTGCCGGGCGCGAGCGACAGCGCATGCCCCGGACGCGGATCGAACAGGTTCAGGTAATTGTTTCCGATCGCGCCGAGGCCGGGGATCATGACCTTGGCGCCGAACAGGTCGTTGATGGTCTGCGTGGTCGCGACCACGTTGCCGAAAGCATCCGCCACCGTCATGTGCGTGGTGTGGGCGCTCTCCAGTTGTTTGACACCGGCGCTCCAGCCTTGCGCGCGCCTTGGGTCGATCGCCTCGCGGCGTTCGCGCGCATAATCCTTCGAGGTCAGCCGCTCCACCGGCACGCCGACGAAATCGGGATCGCCGCTCGCCGCCGCGCGGTCCGCGAACGCGATCTTCAAAACCTCCGCCAGCAGATGGATCGTCTCCGGCGTGCCAAAACCCATCGCGGCGACGTCGTAGCCTTCGAGGATGTTGAGCATCTGCGTGATGTGCACGCCGGACGCCGCGGGCGGCGGCGGACCCGCGATCTCCCAGCCGCGATAGCCGGCACGGATCGGCGCGCGTTCGACCGTCCTGTAGGACGCCAGATCCTCGCGCGTGATGAAGCCTCCCCGCGCCCTCATGTAGTCGGCGAGAACGTCGCCGAGCGGGCCGCCATACAGCGCGCCCTCGCCGTCGCGAGCGATCAGCCTGAGCGTCTCCGCATATTCGGATTGCACGACGCGATCGCCGGGTTTGATCGGCTGTCCGTCGCGCAGATAGATCGCCGACAGCGGCTTGTCGCGCGACATCACGCTTGCCACGTCGCTCACACATTCGTGCAAGTAAGGCGTCGCCCGATAACCGCGCGCGGCATGCTTGATGGCGGGCTGCATCACATCGGCAAGGCTCATGGTGCCATAGTTGCGCAACGTCTCGCACCAGGCCTTCAGCGAACCCGGCACCGCGACCGCCTTCGCCCCGACCAGATTTTCTTCACCGACGGTGTCGAACACATGCGCCGCCGAGCCCGGTTTCGAGGTGTAGGTGTCCGGCCTGACGTCGCGCGGCACGGTGCTTTGGCCGTCGACCACACGATGGCTGCCGTCGGCGAGGCGGATATGCGCCATGCCACCGCCGATGATGCCGACCATCATCGGCTCGACCACGGTCAGCGTGAACAGCGTGGCGATCGCGGCGTCGATGGCGTTGCCGCCCGCCGCCAGCATCTCCGCGCCCGCCGCCGACGCCAGCGGGTGGTTGCTGACTACCACGCCGCGGCTTCCCGCCGCCGGTTGCTTCTGACAATCGAAGGTCGTGCCCGCACGCGCGCGCCAGTTTTCGGTCATGATCCTGCCCTGCATCCGTTTTTGCTTTTATCTGTCCGCCACCGCCTATCGTGACGGCACATCGATGGGTTCGCAATTGGAGCGGCCCGACATGACGCAATCCTGAATCCGGCCTGCCGAGTGAAGCTCGCGCGCGAGCCAGAGCCCGACCGCCAGCAGCACCGCGGCGATAACCAGTCCTGCCAGCGCGCCACGGCGGCTACCGTCCGGCTCCGGATCGTTCGGGGGCGCAGGCTTATCCATGCGGCATCCGATCCATTGGTTGCGCGCCATCCGCGCCACGGGATTTCCCGCCTGTTATTTTCATGGCAAAACGACCGCCTGGATTTTCTGCTCGATTTTCCGGCATGACAACAGGGTCGGGACACAATGTCAAAAACCACACGCGCGACCCAGGCGCTGACGAAGCTCGGCGTGGCCTTCACCCTGCACGCTTACGACTACGATCCCGACGCCGACAGCATCGGCCTGCAGGCGGCAGCGGCGCTGGGTGCCGAACCGCGCCGCGTGCTCAAGACGCTGATGGCCGCGGTCGACGGCAAACCGGTGTGCGCGGTCGTGCCGTCCGATCGCGAAGTCAGCATGAAGAAGCTCGCCAGCGCCTTCGGCGGCAAAACCGCGAAGATGATGCGGCCGGCCGATGCCGAGCGGTTCACCGGCTATCACGTTGGCGGCATCAGCCCGTTCGGACAAAAGAAGCGCGTGCCAACCGCGATCGAGGCGGCCGCACTCGGCGAGGCGAAGGTCTTCATCAATGGCGGACAGCGCGGGCTGCAGATTCAGCTCGATCCCAACGACGCCCGCGAGGCGCTGACGGCCATCGTTGCCGACGTGACGGCGTGAGTTACCGGCGACCGATTGCGGCTTCAGCGGCACCTGCCGCCGTGCGCCGTCGCTGACCGCGATCGCCAGCACATGATCGCGACGATCGAAATCCATCTGGAATGAGCGCGCGCCGTCGGGAATCGGCGCCGCCGTCAGCCCGCGCGCGGTGACATACAACGTCACGTGCCGGGAATGATTGAACCATGGCGCACGGGCGAGCCGGATTTTGCCGACGATCTGCGTCCATAACTGCAAGATCCCGCAGGTGTCGCGCCACGCGGCACAGGGCAACTCCGGCCATGGCTCGGCCCGACGCGATGATTCCGCCATATTCCGCCTGCGGTCACGTTCGACATCGCGACAGGCTGCACCGCTCCACCGGCGAACGTGAGCGCAAAAGCCCCCGCTGCATGGACCCAATGCACTGGCGCCATTGATGCGCGGTACAAATCAGTGTCTCTGGGGGGCCGGGCTGAACGTCCAGCCTGAAAACCGGATCCACGATGGCCGTCACCGAACATACCTCCAGTGCCGCGCCATCCAGCAACTGGCTCGCGAACCAGCCCTATCTGCTGCTGAGCCTGACCGCGCTGTTCTGGGCCGGCAATGCGGTGATCGGCCGCGCGGTGGCGGGTCACATTCCGCCGGTAACGCTGGCGTTCATCCGCTGGGGCGGCGCCTTCATGACCGTGCTGCCGTTTTCATGGCGATATCTGGTCAGGGACTGGCCGATGATCCGCAAACGTCTCGGCATCATGGTGCTGATTTCGATCGCCGGCATCGGCGCGTTCAACACGCTGCAATACATCGCGCTGGAACGCACGCAGGCGCTCAACGCGCTGTTGCTGCAATCCTCCGGCCCGCTGTTCGTGGCGATCTGGTCGCTGATGCTGCTCGGCATCCGCCTGACGCTGAAGCAGGCGCTCGGGCTATGCGTGTCGCTGCTCGGCGTGCTGGCGATCCTGCTGAAGGGCGACTTCGGCGCGCTGGCCGCGATCCGCTTCAACGACGGCGACCTCCTGTTCATCCTGGCGCTGGCGATCTTCGGATTTTATTCGGTGATGGCGCTGAAACGTCCCGATATCCACGGCATGTCGTTCCTGGCCTTCACTTTCGGTTGCGGCGCCGTGGTGCAGATTCCGCTGGTGGCGTGGGAGATGAAGGTTCGCCCGCTGATGCAGATCGACATTCCGAACCTGCTGGCGCTGGCCTATGTGATGGTGTTTCCCTCGACGCTCGCCTATCTCTGCTTCAATCGCGGCGTGCAACTGATCGGCGCCAACCGCGCCGCGCCGGTGTTTCATCTGATCCCGGTGTTCGGCTCGGTGATGGCGATCGTCTTCCTCGGCGAGCAACTGCACCTGTTTCATCTGGCCGGCTACGCGCTGGTGCTGACCGGCGTGTTCGTCGCGGCGCGGGCGCCGAAAGCGCCGGTCGCGGAGGGCGAACAGGCCGCGCCGCCGTCGTAACGGCGGGTACCGGCGGCACCGCCGGCCTTCAGAACGAAAGGCCGGACCGCCTGCCCTTGGTCCAGACCACGCGGCATTTCTTTCGCGTGCCGCCGAACAGCAATTCAAAGCGTGGCGGAAGCACGACCCGGCCGCCAACCTCGATGCAGGCGCCGCCCGCGGCGTAATCGATGATCGGGCAATCGATCACCGGCGTCTTCGGACCGGCGATGACCTTGCCGGCATTTCCCCTCCGGCCGCTTGGACGCATGCGCGCAAATCGACGAGGGTGCATGTCGATACCCGCCTGAATCCAGCCAGGCTGCTGCGATCCAGCGCCGCCAGCCCTTCGACATTCAACGGATCGACACCCATTTCCCGCTCCCGGTTGTGGCGGTCATATCCGGACATTGTAGCATTGCGCGAACGGGAGTTGTCGCGCGCGGCAAAACCGGTGCAACGTCGGAACCGTTCCATGACGATCCCCGCATCACCACCCTCCCCCGCCTCGCCGGCCGCGTGGCTCAATAACCAGCCGTATCTGCTGCTCAGCCTGACGTCGCTGTTCTGGGCGGGCAACGTCGTGCTGGCGCGCTATGTCGCGGGCCACGTGCCGCCGATCACCCTGTCCTGTATCCGCTGGTGCGGCACCTTCGTCCTGCTGCTGCCGTTCGCATGGCCGCATCTGCGGCGCGACTGGAAAGTCCTGACGGCGCACTGGCCGCTGATGCTGATTTTCTCGGCCACCGGCTTCGCCTTCAACAACGTGCTGTCCTACACCGCGATGAAATACACCACCGCCCTGAACGGGCTGCTGATGCAGTCGTCGGGGCCGCTGTTCGTGGCGCTGTGGTCGCTGACGCTGTTCGGGGTCCGCCTGACGCGCGGGCAATTCGTCGGAATTGCGATCTCGCTCGCGGGCGTGCTGACCATCATTCTTCACGGCGACATCACCGCGCTCACCAGCATCCGCCTCAACAAGGGCGATCTGATGTACGCCGCGTGCATGTTCGCGTTCGGCCTGTATTCCGCGCTGATGCCGCGGCGGCCCAGGACGCATCAATTGTCGCTGATCGGGTTCACGACCGGCTGCGGCGCGCTGATGCTGATTCCATTTTCGGTGTGGGAACTCGCGTCCGGCAGCGCGACGCTGACCTTCGACGGCCTGACCTTCGCGACGCTGGCCTATGTCGCGATCTTCCCGTCGGCGCTGGCCTACCTGTTCTTCAATCGCGGCGTCGCCCTGATCGGCCCCAACCGCGCCGCGCCGTTCCAGCACCTGATGCCGGTGTTCGGCTCGGCGATGGCGATCCTGCTGCTCGGCGAAACGTTGCAGCCGTTCCATCTGGTCGGTTACACGCTGGTGCTGGCCGGGGTCATCATCGCTTCCCGGCAGACCGCAGCCAGGGCGGCCTGATTCTGCCAATTGTTATTCTCGTCATGGCCGGACTTGTTCCGGCCATCCACGTTTTCAAACCTGCAACGCCTTTAAGACGTCATGCCCGGCATAAAGCCGGGCATGAGGGACCGAGCTAAGTGCGCCTAGAACGTGAGCGCCTTGACCTGCTTGACCTGCGGCAGCGCCTGCACCTTGGCGAGCACATCCGCCGGCACCGCGCCGTCGACCTCGACCAGCGCGATCGCGTCGCCGCCCTCGGTCATGCGGCCGAGATGGAAGGTCGCGATGTTGACCCTGGCGTCGCCAAGCAGGCCCGCGAACTTGCCGATAAATCCCGGCTTGTCCTCGTTGGTGACGTAGATCATCGACTTGCCGAACTCGGCGTCGACGCGGATGCCCTTGATGTCGACGAGGCGCGGCTTGCCGTCGGCATAGACGGTGCCGGACACCGACCGCTCCTGCCGTTCGGTGGAGACGGTCACGGTGATGAGGCTCTCGTAATCGCTCTGCGCGGCGCGCACCACCTCGTCCACCACCATGCCGCGCTCCTTGGCGACGACAGGCGCGGAGACGACGTTGACGTCGCCGAGCATCGGCCGCAGCAGGCCGGACAGCGCCGCCGAGGTCAGCGCCTTGATTTTCATCCCGGCGACCTCGCCCTCATAGGTGATGGTCACCTTGGCGATGCCGCTTTCCGTGAGCTGGCCGGCGAACGAGCCGAGCTTTTCGGCGAGTTCGATGAACGGCTTCAGCTTCGGCGCCTCTTCCGCCGTGATCGAGGGAAAGTTGACGGCATTGGAGATCGCGCCGGTCAGCAGATAGTCCGACATCTGCTCGGCGACCTGCAGCGCGACGTTTTCCTGCGCCTCGGTGGTGGCCGCGCCGAGATGCGGCGTGCAGATCACATTGGGATGACCGAACAGGACGTTCGCGGTGGCCGGTTCCTCGACGAACACGTCGAAGGCCGCGCCGGCCACGTGCCTGGAATTGAGCGCATCCACCAGCGCCTGCTCGTCGACCAGGCCGCCGCGCGCGCAATTGATGATGCGGACGCCCTTCTTGGTTTTCGCCAGCGCCGCGGCATCGAGGATGTTGCGGGTCTTGTCGGTGAGCGGCGTGTGCAGGGTGATGAAATCGGCGCGCTTGAGCAGATCGTCCAGTTCGACCTTCTCGACGCCGATGTCCTTGGCGCGCTCCGGCGACAAAAACGGATCGAACGCGATCACCTTCATCTTCAGCCCGAGCGCACGGTCGGCGACGATGGCGCCGATGTTGCCGCAGCCGATCACGCCGAGCACCTTGTTGGTGATCTCGACGCCCATGAAGCGGTTCTTCTCCCACTTGCCGGCCTGCGTGGAGGCATCGGCCTGCGGGATTTCGCGCGCCAGCGCCAGCATCAAGGTGATCGCGTGCTCGGCGGTGGTGATCGAATTGCCGAACGGCGTGTTCATCACGATGACGCCCTTGGCCGTCGCGGCGGGAATCTCGACGTTGTCGACGCCGATGCCGGCGCGGCCGATCACCTTCAGCTTCGCGGCCTTCGCCAGAATCTTCGCGGTCGCCTTGGTGGCGGAGCGGATCGCGAGACCGTCGTAGTTGCCGATGATCTCGGCGAGCTTGTCCTTGTCCTTGCCGAGGGCCGGCTGGAAATCGACCTCGATGCCGCGATCCTTGAAGATCTGCACGGCGGCGGGCGACAGGGCGTCCGAAATGAGAACTTTGGGCTTGGTCATGGATGTTGTCCTCCACCCTCCCCTTGAGGGGGAGGGTCGGCGCGCAGCGCCGGGGTGGCGTGAAAGTGTACGAACCGAATTCTTCTCCTTCTCCCCGTTCTTACGGGGAGAAGGTCGGGATGAGGGGCATTGCGGAGCGAGGTAAAAAGATCACGCCGCCTTCGCCAATGTGGCCTTGGTCTCGGCGAACGCCCAGTCGATCCACTGGGTCAGCACTTGAACGTCGCTGGCCTCGACGGTGGCGCCGCACCAGATGCGCAGGCCCGCCGGCGCATCGCGATAGTGCGCGAAGTCGTAACCGGCGCCTTCCTTTTCGACGGCGGCGACCAGCTTCTTGGCGAAATCCGACTGCGCGTCCGCCGGCAGCGACGTGATCGCGGGATCGGTCACCTTGAGGCAGACGGAGGTGTTGGAGCGGATCGCCGGATCCTTCGCCAGGAAGTCGATCCACGGCGTCTTCGCGACCCAGTCGTTCAACACCTTGGTGTTGGCGTCGGCGCGCGCGATCAGCCCCTTCAGGCCGCCAACCGATTTCGCCCAGGTGAGCGCATCGAGATAATCCTCGACGCACAGCATCGAGGGCGTGTTGATGGTCTCGCCCTCGAAGATGCCCTGATTGAGCTTGCCGCCCTTGGTCATGCGGAAGATCTTCGGCAATGGCCACGCCGGCTTGTAGCTTTCGAGCCGCGCCACCGCGCGCGGGCTGAGCACCAGCATGCCGTGCGCGGCCTCGCCGCCGAGCGCCTTCTGCCAGGAGAAGGTCACGACATCGAGCTTGGCCCAGTCGAGCGGCTGCGCGAAGGCGGCGGACGTCGCGTCGCAGATGGTGAGGCCTTCACGATCGGCCTTGATCCAGCCGGCATCGGGCACGCGCACGCCCGAGGTGGTGCCGTTCCAGGTGAAGACGATATCGGAGGCCGGATCGGCCTTGGCGAGATCGGGAATTTCGCCGTAGCCCGCCTTCAGCGTCGTCACGTCCTTGAGCTTCAACTCCTTGACGACGTCGCCGACCCAACCCTCGCCGAAGGATTCCCATGCGATCATGGTGACGGGACGCGCGCCGAGCAGCGACCACAGCGCCATCTCCACGGCACCGGTATCCGACGCCGGCACGATGCCGATCTTGTAATCCGCAGGCACTTCGAGCACCGCGCGCGTCTCTTCGATCGCGAGCTTCAGGCGCGCCTTGCCGGCCTTGGCGCGATGCGAGCGGCCAAGGAATGCATCTTTAAGATTTTCGGGGGTCCAGCCGGGGCGCTTGGCACAGGGGCCGGAGGAGAAATGCGGAATGGTCGGCTTGGTGCCGGGCTTCGCGACGGTCATCGTCTATCCTTCCAGATAGTAAGCCTCCCGTTGGGGGGAGGTGTCCCGCCGGCGGGGATACGCGAAGCCGCCATGCCGGTCAAGGGATACTCGGATGCCTCCAACCAAAGTATTCGTGATCCCGTCGGCCATGCCGGCGATTCCTTTTTGTCCGCCTCCAGGAAAGCCGACCGATGTCCACTCATGTCATGCTGCTCGTCCTGCTCGGTGCGCTGCTGCATGCAAGCTGGAATGCGATGGTCAAATCCGGCGGCGACAAGCTCGGCGAAACCGGCCTGATCGCCGGTGGCGCCGCGCTCGTCTCGCTGTTCGCGCTGCCGTTCTTGCCGCTGCCGGCCGCCGCCTGCGTGCCGTGGCTGATCGTCTCGGTTATCGTCCATCAATTGTATTACGCGCTGGTGGCCGCGGCCTATCGCGCCGGCGACATGGGACACACCTACCCGCTGATGCGCGGCAGCGCGCCGCTGCTGGTGGCGCTGGTCAGCGCGCCCCTGCTGGGCGAGACGCTGTCGGCGCACGGCCGGATCGGCGTCATGCTGATCTGCGGCGGCATTCTACTGCTGGCCTTGCATCGCCACGCCGCACCGCGCGCCACTCTATTGGCGTTAGCGAATGCAATCGTGATCGCGGTCTACACGCTGATCGACGGCACCGGCGCACGACTCTCCGGCGATGCGGTGTCTTATGTGTTCTGGCTCACGCTGTTCGAAGCGCCGCCGCTGCTGGCGTGGCTCTGGTTTCGCGACGGCAGGAAATTTCGGCGGCAGGTGCGCCAGCGCGCCGCAATTGCGCTGATCGGCGGCACCTGCGCGATCGGGTCTTACGGCTTCGCGCTGTGGGCGATGACACAGGCCCCGGTCGCCATCGTCGCAGCGTTGCGCGAGACCTCTGTTCTGTTCGCGGTGGCGATCTCGATGTTCATCCTGCGCGAGCCGAGCGGATTCCGCCGCGTCGTTGCGGGCCTGCTGGTGGTTGGCGGCGCGATTACGCTTCGGCTGGCTTAGAATTCAAATGGCAGCCGCCGCACCGCCGCCTGCAGAGGAACAGCCCGGCGCAACTCTGTCAACTCGGCGGCGCGCAAGCGGCCTTTCGCCGCAAACGGGCGATCAGAACTTGTAGCCGAGGCCGAGGCGCGCGCTGTTGACGTTCGATTCGATATTCGACGTCACGCGCTGATATTCATATTCGGCCCGGAGAAACAGGCCCGCCATCAGCATCACGTCGACACCGACGCCCGCCGAATAGCCGTAAACGAGATTGGTCTTCGTCACGCTTGCCGGCAGCGGATTCGCGAAAACACCGCGGTCGACCGTCTGGCCGCCCATGCCGCCGCCGACAAACGCGTACGGCAGGAAGCTGCCGATCATGTAACCGGCACGCAGGCGGACCGACCCGAAATCCGTCGACCGAATCGTGGCGCTCGACGTTATCGGTACGCCGTTCGTGCTCGTCGTGAACGCATCGAGACCGCTGTGGACGTAGTTGCCCTCGATGCCGATCACGACATCGTCCCACTGGGAATTGTAGCCAGCGAAGGCGCCCCATCCCAGACCGCGGGCCGAGGCCGATCCCAGCGCCGGCGCGGCCGCGCTGAGGTCGCTGTTCAACGTGGCCGGCGGCTTGGACGTCACCGCACCGTAGCTCGCCTGACCGCCGACGTAGTAGCCCTGCCACACCGTCCGCACGGTGCTCAATCCATCCGGAAGCGATCCGCGCAGAACCGGAAGATCCGGCATATCCGCCGCGTATGCGCCCTGCGCCGCCCCGAACATCATCGCCGCCAGCAGAAGTCTACGCATTGAACGCTCCATCGACACAACTTGACTACACCGCGATGATCGCCTGTTAACCTTAATCAATCGTTGTCGCGCGTCCGTTCTCGCCACGATCTTTTCGTCTCCGGCCGTCCGCATACGTTTCGATCGCGCTCGCGAAACGCAAAACGGCGCGGGACAAGCCCGCGCCGTTAGGAGTCGTCAAGATATCCCGGAGCCGATCAGCCTTTGGTGACGAGCGGCGGCGGCGCGTAAGCCGGCGGGCTGTTGAGATCCCAACGCACGCCGAGCTTCAGATCGTGCGAGGTGATATCCTTGAACTTGAAAACGTTGTTTGTCGTCGTCCCATCGAAGGCCGAGAGCACGCCAGTCTGACCGCTGCCCATATCAAGATAGGTATATGCGAGTTCGAGGGTCACGCCCGGACTCACCTTGTAGGCAAGACCCGCATGAAGCGCCCATGCGAGATTCCACTTCGATCCCGACGGTGCGCTGGCGAAGCTCGCCGTGGAGAGCGGAATCGTGTTCGCGCCGGTATCGGTAAAGTTGGAGACCGTGACGCGCGCCGCGCCGAGGCCCGCGCCGACGAATGGCGTGACGCACCACCAGGTGCCGAGATCGACATACCCGTTGGCCATGACCAGCCATTCGGACTTTGAGCCGCCATAGTTGTCGATGCCGCTATAGGGCACGCCGCCCGAGAGGCCGGTGAGGCGGTCGGTGGCGCTGAAGCCGGAGTTGCCGCGATACTGACCGATAACATCCGCGCGGAACCAGTTGTTGAACTGGTAGCCAACACCGAGGTCGAACACGCCGGCGGCGTCGAACGAAGACTGCTGACTGAAAGACGTGAGCGGCGTGTAGGCCGACTCCCGGCCGTAGTGAATGTCCTTGACGCGCTGATTGCTGAATCCGATATCGCCGCGCAGATACCAGCCGCCGAACTCCTCGACCGGCGGCGGCGCGTAATATTGCGGCGGCGGGGCGATGGGAAGATCCGCGGCGAAAGCCGCGCCCGACATCAGCGATGCCGCTCCCGCGGCCAGCAAAGAAACTCTACGCATTGGCTTCGTCCTTTTGTCGGTGAGGCAGACGACGAAGGCCCCACGCTTGAAACTCACGGACGGACGATGGCACCAAATGCTTAAGCGCCGCTTAACCCTAATTTTTAAGGTTGATTTTCGATGAGGATTTTGCGGAGCCCGCGCCGTGGCGTCCGGTTCGCGCCACATTCCCTAACAATGTGTTGACGGGATTGCCTGCTGACCGCCCGTGCAAAGGAAACGCGGGCGTCAGCCGTGCGTTGTCGTCAGCCGTGCGTTGTCTTGGGCAGCCGCGGCAGAAAGATCGCGAGCAGGCCGATCGCCGGCAGGAATGCGCAGACCTGATAGACGAACGCGATGCCGGTGTGGTCCGCGACCTTGCCGAGCGCAGCCGCGCCGAGGCCGCCGATGCCGAACGCGACGCCGAAGAACACGCCCGAGATCATGCCGAAGCGATGCGGCATCAGTTCCTGCGCGAACACGATGATCGACGACGTCGCCGACGAGATGATGAGGCCGATGAAGACGGTCAGCACCGCGCTGGCGAACAGCCCCGCATAAGGCAACGCCAGCGTGAACGGCAGCGCGCCGAGGATCGAGAACCAGATGACGTATTTGCGGCCGAAGCGATCGCCGATCGGGCCGCCGAAGAATGCGCCGACGGCGTTCGAGGCCAGGAAGATGAACAGATAGAGCTGCGCGGCCTGCGTTGACACGCCGAACTTGTCCATCAGGTAGAAGATGTAATAGCTCGACAGGCTGGACACGTAGAGCTGCTTCGAGAACAACAGCGCGACGAGGACGATCAGCGCGATCATCACGCGGCGTGAATTCGGCGCATCGGGATGCGGCTTCGGCGCCGCGAATTTCTTCTGCGCGATCTGCGGGCGATACCAGAGCCCGATGCGCCACAGCGTCAGGATCGCGAGCGCCGCGACCAGCGAGAACCACGCAATGCTGGGCTGGCCGAACGGCACCACGATCAGCGCCGCGAGCACCGGCCCCATCGCCGTGCCGAAACTGCCGCCGAGCTGGAACACCGATTGTGCAAAACCGTAGCGCCCGCCCGACGCAAGCCGCGCGATGCGCGACGACTCCGGATGGAACACCGCGGAGCCGAGGCCGACCAGGGCCGCGGCGATCAGGATGATTCCATACTGATGCGCGACGCTGAGCAGCAGCAGTCCGACGAAGGTGAACCCCATTCCGATCGCGAGCGAGAACGGCCGGGCCTTCTTGTCGGTGACGTGCCCGATCACCGGCTGGAGCAGCGACGCCGTGAACTGGAACGCCAGCGTGATCATGCCGATCTGCGCGAAGTCGAGTGCGTAATTGTCCTTCAGGATCGGATAGACCGAGGAAATCAGCGACTGCATCGTGTCGTTGAGGAAGTGCGAGAAGCTGATGCCGGCAAGCACGACATAGGCCGGCCCGGCGGCCGACACCGGCTTCGCGGCGGTCACGTCCGGCACGATCACCGGCGCGGCCAGGGCTTCTTCGGAAACGACGACGGGCTTGTTCACGGGCAATCCGGATTCGAGGCGCAATAAAAATGTCATACGCCGGCCGCCCCGCGCGAACCAGCATCAATCGCTAATGGCAGGAATGCACCGTATGATTCGTCCCGCGTTCCGCGGTGGCCGCGGGCGTGGACGCTCTCGAAAACGGCTTACGCCGCGGCCGCCTCGCCCAGCGCCGACACGATGGTGTCGACGATTTCCTCGACCAGGATGCGGTCGTCGCCCTCGCCCATCACGCGGATCACCGGTTCGGTGCCGGAGGAACGGACCAGCAGCCGGCCGTGACCGTTGAGACGCTTTTCGCCGGCCGAGATCGCCGACTTGACCTCGGCGCGATCCAGCGGCTTGCCGCTGCGGTAGCGGAAATTCTTCAGGATCTGCGGCAGCGGCTCGAACTTGTGGCAGACCTCCGACACCGGGCGGCCGAGCTTCTGCACCACCGCCAGCACTTGCAACGCCGAGACGAAGCCGTCGCCGGTGGTCGCATAGTCCGACAGGATGATGTGGCCCGACTGTTCGCCGCCGAGATTGTAGCCGTGCTTCAGCATCTGCTCGAGCACGTAGCGGTCGCCGACCGGCGTCCGCACCAGCGACAGGCCCTGCTCCTCGAGGAAACGCTCGAGGCCGAGATTCGACATCACGGTCGCGACGATGCCCGGCCTGGTCAGCCGGCCGTCTTCCTTCCAGCTCTGCGCGATCACGGCCAGAAGCTGATCGCCGTCCACGACGTGGCCGCGCTCATCGACGATAATCAGGCGGTCGGCGTCCCCGTCCAGCGCGATGCCGATATCGGCGCGCATCTCGCGGACCTTGCGGCTCAGCGCCTCCGGCGCGGTCGAGCCGCACTCCTTGTTGATGTTGAAGCCGTCGGGCTCGACGCCCATCGGAATGACGTCCGCGCCCAGCTCCCACAGCGCTTCGGGCACCACCTTGTAGGCCGCGCCGTTGGCGCAATCGATCACCACGCGCAAGCCGTCGAGGCTGAGTTCGCGGGGCAGCGTGCGCTTGGCGAATTCGATGTAGCGGTCGTGCACGCCGTCGATGCGGCGGGCGCGGCCGAGGCTGGCGCTTTCCGCGAGCTTCTTGTCGAGATTGTCGTCGAGCAACTGCTCGATCTGCTTCTCGACATCGTCCGACAGCTTGAAGCCCTGCGGGCCGAACAGCTTGATGCCGTTATCCTCGAACAGATTGTGCGAGGCGGAAATCATGACGCCGAGATCGGCGCGCATCGATTTGGTCAGCATCGCCACCGCCGGCGTCGGCATCGGACCGAGCAGCAGCACGTCCATGCCGACCGAGGTGAAGCCAGCGACCAGCGCATACTCGATCATGTAACCGGAGAGCCGGGTATCCTTGCCGATCACGACACGATGACGGTGCTCGCCACGCTGAAACACCAGGCCGGCGGCCTGCCCGACCTTCATCGCCAGTTCCGGCGTGATGAGGCCGTTGGCGCGGCCACGAATGCCGTCCGTCCCGAAATATTTGCGGCTCATAATTACCCCCACGCGCCCGGGACGGTTGCTGCCATTGCTGAAGCAGCAAGGCCCGCGAACCCTCCGGGCGTCCCCAAAGCATAGCGTGAACGCGCTTATAAAGCCTTCGCAGCCGGTCCGGCTTCAAAAAATATGATGAATGGTTACCATCCTGTGGATGCCCCGAACCATCATAATAGACTGATAAAACAAATACATAGATGGGTTATGACCCTCGTGGCGCGGGGGAAATGCCCCGCCCCCGGTTCCGTTCCGGCCCCGGAGCAAACGCCTGCCGGCTAGCCTTTGCGCTTGACGTGATGGTCCTCTTTCGAGGGCGCGGGCTGGGTCACATTGACCGCATCCGATCCCGGAAAGGTCTCCTCGAGGCCTTCTTCGAGGGCTTGATCCAGCCGCCGCTTCTCGGCGGCTTTCTCGTCGGACTTTTCGCGCGTCCCGGTCATCCCGTCCTCCACTCCCGGCCGTCCGGAATGATGTTGCGGACGGCCCATCCATGCTAGATGACCCCAAAGAGCATGAATACAAGAAGGGCTGGACATGTCGTTGGACCGCATCACCTGCATCGAGGATCTGCGCGAGATACACCAGCGCCGGGTGCCGAAGGCGTTCTTCGACTATGTCGACCGCGGCTCCTACTCGGAGCAGACCTACCACGCCAACCGCAACGATTTGCAGGCGATCAAGCTCCGCCAGCGCATCCTGGTCGACATCTCCAAGCGCGATCTCGCGACCACCATCCTCGGCGAAAAGGCCAGCCTGCCGCTGGCGCTGGCGCCGGTCGGCTCGACCGGCATGCAATACGGCGACGGCGAAATTCACGCCTGCCGCGCCGCGCAGGCCGCCGGCATCCCCTACACGCTGAGCACGATGTCGATCAATTCGATCGAGGACGTCGCGGAGAATGTCGAGAAGCCGTTCTGGTTTCAGCTCTACGTGATGAGGGATCGCGGCTTCATCAAGGAGCTGATCCAGCGCGCCATGGCGGCGAAATGCTCGGCGCTGGTCCTGACGGTGGATTTGCAGGTGCTGGGACAGCGTCATCAGGACATCAAGAACGGCCTGTCGGTGCCGCCGCAACTGTTCAGCCTGAAGAACATGGTCGACTTCATGAGCAAGCCGTCGTGGCTGGTCGGCACGCTGCGCGCCAAGCGGCGGAATTTCGGCAACATCGCCGGCCATGTCAAAGGCGTCGACGACCTCGGCTCGGTCTCGGGCTGGGTCGCCGAGCAGTTCGACACGTCGCTGAACTGGAGGGACGTCGACTGGATCCGGAGCATCTGGCCCGGCAAGCTCGTCATCAAGGGCATTCTCGATTCCGAGGACGCGAAGGAAGCGGCGAAGATCGGCGCCGAGGCGCTGGTGGTGTCGAACCACGGCGGCCGCCAACTCGATGGCGCGCGCTCCTCGATCGCGGTGCTGCCGGACATCGCCGATGCGGTCGGCTCGAAAATCGAGATCATGATGGATGGCGGCATCCGCTCCGGCCAGGACGTGCTGCGCGCGCTCGCGCTCGGCGCCAAATCCTGCATGATCGGCCGCTCCTACATCTACGGCCTCGGCGCGTTCGGCGCTCCCGGCGTCGCCAAGGCGCTCGATATCATCGCCAAGGAATTGAGCGTCACCATGGGGCTCTGCGGCGTCAACAGCATCGCCGAGATCGACAAGCGCGTGCTGGCGGTGTGAGAGGAAACGTCATCCTGAGGTGTGAGCCTGCGATGCACTTGCATCGCACACTTCGGCGAACCTCGAAGGATGACGCCCCTCACATCGGCGGCGTCAGACCATCGCGGCCGACCAGCACGCGTCGGGCTTCCAGCGATCCGTCCGTCCGCTTCGTCGCGAAGGCGATCACCTGCGCGCCGGCCTTGAGCTCCGACGTGTCGCCGGGCACGAAAGTGACAACCGGCGTGTCCGGACTGATCAGAACTTTCTTCTCGCCACCCTTGTATTTCAGCGTCAGCGATTGACCGTCGCTGGCCGCCGCCGTGGTGCGATCGACCGTCGCGTTGGTCATCGAACTTTTGGGACGCAGGTCATAGGGGCGCGAGCCCTCGCCGGTGCCGCGCATGTTTTCCGGGAAGACGTGAATCTCGACGGCCTTCTCCGTTCCGTCCGGCTCGGGCACGCTGGTCGCGCCGATGAAGGCGCCGACCTTGATGGCAGCGAGCGATATTTTGGCGACGCCGGTAACCCCGACGCCGCCAGGCATGTGCAGCTTGACGTCCGCACCCTCGCGCGACCTCACCGTCAGCGTGTCGCCGTCGACGGATTGGATGGCGCCGCGAACGCGGGACGGCTGCGGTTGCTGCGCCAGCGCGTGCGTTGAAAACGAAAACGCGGCCGCGACGAGGACGGCGGACGCGCGGGACAATTGAGAGCGAGGAAGCATGCGATGATCTCCGGGGGTGGATGACTAACATCCGACACCGGAGAAGGCGCAATATTTCGTACTCAAACCTTTGTGAGATCGTCCTCAACGACTTGACGCAATTCCGCCGTCACCATCGGGCGCCGGCCGAACCACAACTCGAAGCCGCGCACGGCCTGATGCAGCAGCATGCCGAGACCGTCCGCCGTTTTCAGATTGCGCGCTTTCGCCGCCGCGAGCAGCGGCGTTTGCAGCGGCACATAGACGAGATCGGCGACGACCGCGTCGGCCCGCAGCGGCGCCACATCAACCTCGAGCGAGGGCTGCCCCTTCATGCCGAGCGAGGTCGTGTTCACGAGCAGACCCGCGCGTGGCAACACGTCGCCGATGGCACGCCATTCGATCGGCATGACCTTTGCGCCAAACTGATCCGCGAGCGCGCGCGCGCGCGCGATCGTGCGATTGGCGACATGGATACGCCGGATGCCGCGCTCGATCAGGCCGAACACCACGGCGCGGGACGATCCGCCGGCGCCGAGCACCAGCGCGTCTTCGGTACGATTCCAACCCGGCGCGCTGGCATCGAGGTTGCCGACGAAGCCCTCGACGTCGGTGTTGGTGGAGCGCAGGACATCGCCGTCATAGTAAAGCGTATTGGCCGCGCCCACCGCTTTCGCGCGCGCATCCGGTTCGGTCAGTTGCAGCGCGCGCTCCTTGTGCGGGATCGTGACATTGGCCCCGACGAAGCCGTGCTTGGCGAGATGCTGGATGAACTCCGCGACCTCCTCGGGCGGGACGGCCTCGATGTTGTAGCCCCCGGCGATGCCGAGCGTGCGCAGCCAGTAATGATGGATCAGCGGCGAGCGCGAATGCGCGGCCGGCCATCCGATCAGGCAGGCGGCGCGGGGTCTGGTCTCGGATGTCATGATCGGTTCCGTGCCCGGACAGTCAATGGAAGCCTGCACAAATCACGCGCGCGCGACAGCGTCAATGACGCGGACTCTGTATCATCGCGGCAATTGCGCCGACCGCCAGAACGACGGCCGCCGCGAACCAGATCGCGGCCAGACTGAATCGTTGGTAAGCAAGCGTTCCGGTCGCGGCGCCGATCACCAGCGCGGCCCACAGCAGGAGATTTGGCAACCACGACCAGCGCTTGCCGCCCGACAGCAGCGCGGCGATCCCCTGTCCGACCTTGACCAGCGTACCGGTCACGTAGGTCAGTCCTATGCCGGTGCCGCCCTCGACCTCGAACACGGCGTTTTCCAATCCCATCGCCATGACGATCATCCCGATCGGAAGCAGAGGCCAGCCCAGATGATAGCTGGTCCCCGCCGCGGCGAGGAACAGTGCTTCGAGCAGCAGGACGAACGCCTGCCGATACCGGCCAAGGCGGCGCACGATCAGGCTGCCGCATGCCGCGCCGACGACGAAGACGCCGATCAGAGCAAGCGCTTCGATCACATTCATCCAGTTGCCGTCGGCAAGGCTGACGCCAAGTCGCGTCGAATTCCCGCTCATGAACGAGACGAACAGACCGCCAAGGTGAATGAAGCCGATACCGTCGACATACCCCGCGACGCCGCTCAGCGTGCAGGCCAATACCAGATTGCGCCGCGAACTCAGCACCGGATTCCAAAGCTCCCCGGCGGCACTCTAACGTCTTTCACCGTTTTACGGAAACCATGAAAGACTCCAGATTCGTGTTTTGACGCGTTTTATAGAAGAGTGCCGGTATGGCCGGATGTCAGGCCGCGACCCGATGCGCCGCGACGATCTGGTCCGCCGCCCGGCCCGTGACTTCGGCCATGCGATCGAACTGGCGGGTGAAACTTCCCGCGCCCGCCGTGGCCGACCGCAGTTCGACGATCAGGTCTCCGATTTCGGCTTCCGGCATCATGGCGCGCACGCAGTCCCAGCCGGTCCATTCCTCGCGGGTGTCGAAGCCCAGAATCTGGCCGCGCCGCGCCGACAGGATGGCGTTGATCTTCGCCGTCGCGTCGCTCGGGCAGACGATCTCGACCACATGGATCGGCTCCAGCAGCACCGGCTGGCACTGCGGCAGCGCCTCCGCGACTCCCATCCGCGCCGCCGTGCGGAACGCCTGATCGGAGGAGTCGACGCTGTGGTAGGAGCCGTCGGTCAGCGTCGCCTGCACGTCGATCACGGGGAAGCCGAGCGGACCGCGCGTCAGTCCGTCGATCACGCCCTCCTCCACCGCACCGATGTAATTGCGCGGCACCGCGCCGCCGACGATCTTGTCGACGAAGCTGAATCCCGAGCCGCGCGGCATCGGCCTGATCTCCAGCACCACGTCGCCGAACTGGCCATGGCCGCCGGATTGCTTCTTGTGACGCCCACGCTGGGTGATCGGCTTGCGGATGGTTTCCTGATAGCCGATCGCGGGCGGATGCGACTTCACGTTGACGCCGAAACGATCGTTCAACCGTTCGAGCGCGACGCGCAGATGCATCTCGCCCTGCCCCCACAGCACGGTATCGTGGGTCTGCGCATTGTGAACGACGGTGAGCGAGGGATCTTCCTCGTTCAGCCTGATAAGCGCCTGCCCGAGCTTGACGTCATCCTTGCGGTCGCCGGCCGCGAGCGCCATCGCGAGCACCGGCGCGGCCGGCGCGATGCTGACGAGCGACGGCGGCTGAACCTTCGCGGTCGTCAGCGTATCGCCGGTCTTCACGGCGTCGAGTTTGCCGAACGCGACGGTATCGCCGGCCGCGGCCGCGGCCCGCTTGCCGTCATGCGCGCCGGCGACGGCAAGAATGCCGGAGATTTTTCCGCCTTCACCGGACGACGCCTGCACCGTCGCGGCATCGTCGAACCGGCCGGTCAGCACCCGCGTCAGCGACAGCTTGCCGCCGTGCTGGAGATGCGAGGTTCTGAAGACATAGCCCAGCGCCTCCTTGCTGCCGGCCACGCCCAACCTTTTGGCGGTGTCGCCAATGCCGGGCGCTTCGTGCCGCAGCGCCTTCATCAGCCGCAGCACGCCGTTCTCGCGCGCGGCCGATCCGAGCAGCACCGGACAGATCTGCCCCTCGCGCAACTCTCGCGCGAGATCGTCGAACACCGCATCGCGCGGCGGCGGAATATCCTCCAGCAGTTGCTCCATCAATGCGTCGTCGTGGTCGGCGAGCTTTTCCAGCATCGTGAACCGCGCTTCCTTTTCGCGGTCGAGGTTGCCGCCATCGAGCGCGACCACTTCGGACGCCATGTGCTCGCGATAAACGAAGGCACGCTCCAGCGCGAGATCGACGAAGCCGGCGATCAGGTCGCCGTTCCAGATCGGAATCTGCCGCAGCACCAGCGGAATGCGCGAGGCCGGCTGCAACGTCGCCAGCGTTTCGCGAATGCGCTTGTTGGCTCTGTCGATCTTGTTCAGGAGCAGAAAACGGGGAATGCCGAGATCTTCAAGCTCGCGCAGAATGATCTGCAATTGCGGCAGCTTGCGCTCGTCGGCCTCGCACACCACGATCGCCGCATCGACCGCGGGGATCGCCGCGCGCATGTCATGCGCGAATTCGATGGAGCCCGGACAGTCGAGAAACGTGTAGCTGTCGCCCATGAAGGTCGTGGTCGCGGCGGTGAGCCCGACGCTCATCTTGTGGTGGCGCGCTTCGGCACTGGCGTCGCCGACGCTGGTTCCGTGATCGACGCTGCCTGCCTTGGGGATTGCGCCTGTGCGCGCGAGGATGGCTTCGAGAAGTGTGGTCTTGCCGCTCTGGAAAGGGCCCACCAGCGCAATGCACCGGGAGCCCGATGCTTTAGTACCCTGGGGACTTTTGACGTCGTGTCCCATTGCCGCCTCCTTAGTTGGAGCTCGGCCCATGATTGGGTCGGCGGCAGGAATGGTCCTCCTGCGACCTGATTTTGGCAAGCCGGAAAAGAGCCGCCGCGGCGCGGAACCGTTGTGACGGCTTTAACGGCCCGGCCGCAATTCGAGCGCGGCGAGTCCGGCCGCGACATTGAGTCCGACCTGCCCCTGCACGCTGAGCGGTTGCAGCGCGATCGAATTCGCGGAGCCGCCGATCAGCACATTGCCGCCGACGCCGACGCCGACCGATGCGCTGCCCTGGGCACCGGCATAGTTTCCGGACAGATCCCCCGGCCCGAGCCGCGCCACCGGCGCGTAAACGCCCCAGGCCAACGCCGACTCCTGCGTGATGCCGATATCGACGCCGACCTTGCGGATGGTGGCGACATAGCGATCGTCGGGCGCGCCATCGGCACGCAGCACGCAACCGAGATAGGTCACGGAGCCAACGATGAAGCCGACACTCGCGCCGCCGCGGCATTCAAGGACACCGACCTTGACCCGCTCGACGGGCTGTTGCGCAAGAGCACCCGCGAAGGACGCGATCAGCGCCGCCGCCGCCCCCGCCAGAACTGGAAAACCGCGCATGGCAAACTCCGGATGAAATCAACAATGCGATGCAGGAATCGCCCCGCCACACCCGTGGCTCGCGCGATTTATGGCACGCCGCCGGACCGCTCGCCAGAGAGCGCTCCGCCGCCATGGGACAAAAAAAGAGGCCCGCTTTCGCGAGCCTCCTTCAATCGTGCGGTCCAATCAGCGATGGTGCCGATGGTGATGGCGGCGATGGTGGTGATGCCGATGGCGGTAGTGGCGCCGCGGTCCGCGCACGTCCGCCGGACGCAGCTCGACATCCACGATTCCGGCGACCGCGCCGACGCCGGTCTGGCCTTGCAGGCTCAACGGCTGCAGCGAAATCGAGTTATCCGAACCGCCCACCAGCAGGTTGGCGCCGATGCCGACACCCGCCGTCGCGTTGGCGCCGACGCCGCCGAAGTGACCGGCGAGCGCGCCGCGGCCGAGCCGATGGCTCGGCGCATTGACGACCCACGCCAGACCGGTTTCCGAGGTGGCGCTCAGATCGAGTCCGAAGCGCTGGATGCGCGCGATATAAGGTTCCGTCGGCGCGCCATTGCTGCTGCGGAACGCGCACTCCATTTCGGTGGTCGATCCGACCACGTAACCGACGTTCGGGCCGCCATGGCATTCGAGCACGCCGGCTTGAATCTGCTGCTGAGCCTGGGCGCCCGCGACGGACGCAACCAGCGTCACCGCGGCCACGGCGAGAAGTTTTGGGAAGTGCATGAGTTGATCTCCGCTCGGGAATTGAATTAGCGCGTGGACATGATGGAAGAGCCGTGTCCAAAACAAGGCGGCTGCCACATCAAGGCATCAAAAAGCCGGGAACATTGCTAAAACTTAATGAGCAAGCGTTCGAGAACCGCCGCTGCGAAACAACGCGAAACAAAGCTCGCGTTATTTCGCCAAGGCGACCGTCAGCTGCGACCGTCAGCGCAGGTTGCCGCAGAAGCGCTGGATGCGCTTGCAGGCGTCCTCGAGATCGGAGGTCTTGGTGGCGTAGGAGATCCGGAACGCGGGTCCGAGGCCGAACGCGGACCCCTGCACCACCGCGACGCCTTCCGTCTCGAGCAGCTCGGTGACGAAGTCTTCGTCGGTCTCGAGTTTCTTGCCTGAAGGTGCGATCTTACCCATGGTCCCCGCACAGGACGGATAGACGTAGAACGCGCCTTCCGGCCGCGGGCAGTCGATGCCCTTGGCCTGGTTCAGCATCGACACCACGAGATCGCGCCGCTCCTTGAACACCTTGTTGTTCTCGGGAATGAACTCCTGCGGCCCGTTCAGCGCCTCGACCGCCGCCCATTGCGCGATCGACGACGGGTTCGAGGTCGACTGCGACTGGATCGTGGCCATCGCCTTGATGAGTTGCGCGGGTCCGCCGGCATAGCCGATGCGCCAGCCGGTCATGCAGTAGGCCTTCGAGACGCCGTTCACCGTCAGCGTGCGGTCGAACAGTTTTGGCTCGACCTGCGCGGGCGTCGCGAACTCGAAGTCGTCATAGACGAGATGCTCGTACATATCGTCGGTCATGATCCAGACCTGCGGATGCTTCACCAGCACGTCGGTGAGCGCTTTCAGCTCCGCATGCGTATAGGCCGCGCCGGTCGGGTTCGACGGCGAGTTGAGGATGATCCACTTGGTCTTCGGCGTGATCGCTTTTTCCAGCGCGTCGGGCTGCAGCTTGAAACCGAACTCGGCCGTGCACACGACCGGCACGGATTCGCCGCCCGCCAGCGCCACCATTTCCGGATAGCTCACCCAGTACGGCGCGGGAATGATGACCTCGTCGCCGGGATTCATCGTCGCCATCAGCGCGTTGTAGAGCACCTGCTTGCCGCCGGTGCCGACGATGATCTCGTTCGGCTTGTAGGTCAGGCCGTTCTCGCGCTGGAATTTTGCGATAATCGCCTGCTTCAGCTCGGGAATACCGTCGACCGCCGTGTACTTGGTCTTGCCCGCCTCGATGGCGTGGATCGCGGCCAGCTTGATGTTGGCCGGGGTATCGAAGTCGGGCTCGCCGGCGCCGAGTCCGATGACGTTGCGGCCCTCCGCTTTGAGCTGACGTGCTTTGTCCGTGACCGCGATGGTCGCGGACGGCTTCACACGGTCAAGCGCAGCGGCGAGGAAAGGCATCGTCATCTCCGGATTTTATGATGAAAGCGCGACATTTCGCGCCCGCCGTTTCTACGGCTGTTGCGATGCAGCGGCAAGCCAAAATGTCATGTTTTCAGGCATTTTAAGTCCGTTCGTGCGATCAAATTAACAGGATGCACACCAGCGCTTGATATCGCTGCGCCGATACCCTTCCCCGGAGACGGCGCAATGGAAGCGAACCGGAGCGTTCCGCAAAACTTCGATCGAACGATCTGGATTGCCCTTCTGGTCATCGCCGCGATGGACGTTGCCGCGACCCTGGCCGGCACCTACCACATCGCATGGTCGAGCTTTCTTAAACCCCTGTCCGGCACCGCCATTTGCGTATGCGGCGGATGGCTTTATCAGAGTTTTCGCCCCGATCCGCGTTTGTCGGCCGCGTTAACCGGCACCGCGCAGTTGATCGCTTTTGCGGCGGTCGGCGCGCCGCTTTCCTACATTGCGGCGGGCGCCGGTTTACCGCTGTGGGATTCGACGTTCGCGGCATGGGATCGCAGCCTCGGACTGGACTGGATGGCGCTGCTGGGCACCATGAATGCCCATCCGGCGTTCCATTTCGTCTGCGCGCTCGCCTACCAGAGCTTCCCGGTGCAAGCGACGATGGTCATCCTGGCCCTCGCGTTCGCGGGCCGTGCGTCACGACTGCGCCTGTTCATGCTGACCTTCATCGCCGCCACCGTCGTGACGATCGCATTGTCGGCAGCGATGCCCGCCCAGGGCGTCTGGGGTCATCTCGATCTTTCCCCGCAGGATTATCCGGCCATCGCGCCGGTAACGCAGCGACTGCACCTGTCCGTGCTCAACGGCCTGCGGGACGGATCATTCCGCGAACTCGTGGCGCAGGGCGCGGAAGGCATCATCACATTTCCGAGCCTGCATGCGGCGCTCGCCGTGCTATTCATTTTTGCGTTGTGGCCGATCAGATATCTCGGCTGGGCCTCCGCGGCGCTCAACCTGACCATGATCGTCGCGACGCCGATCGACGGCGGACATTACTTCACCGACGTGATCGCCGGCGCCGGTATCGCCATCGTATGCTGGCTGGGAATCGGGCGCATGATGAGGCCGGTGGCAGTAAATGGCATCGGGACGGCGGCGTGGTCGGAGCAATCTCCTCCGCTCGCGCCCGACATCCTTCCGGCGCAATCGCCGGCCGGCGGCTTGCCGCACATCCGGCATCAGGGCGGGGAGATCGAGAAAGTGCACCCCTGAAAATCCGTCCACCGCAGCGATCTTCATGTCGAAAAACATCAGCGACTCGAGGATCGCGCCCGGCGTCCGGTTTCAGGCAAAAATACGCTGCCTCTCACATATGCCGCAATGCACTTCGACTTTTTCCAACCCCGAGGACTTGCGGTGCATGCGCGTCGGCACCATTGTTGGACGGCGCTGCGGGATGACCGTTCAGCGACAACGCTCATGAGAACACGGGGTCGGACGCGGGCGCATGTACAAACTTTATTCGATGCAACGCTCCGGCAACAGCTACAAGGTTCGTCTCGCGCTTGCGTTTCTCGGCATGCCGTATCGCGCCATCGAAATCGACATCCTGCGCGGCGAAAGCCGCACTCCGGATTTTCTCGCGAAAAACCCGAGCGGCCAGGTGCCGCTGCTCGAGGTGGCCGAGGGACGTTATCTCGCCGAGTCGAACGCCATTCTCTGGTACGTCGCGATCGGCACGTCGCTGGCGCCGGAATCGCGAATCGAGCGCGCCGAGGCGCTGCAGTGGATGTTCTTCGAGCAGCATGCGCTGGAGCCGAACCTCGGCGCCGCCTATTTCTGGCTGTCGCTGGTCAAGGGCGGCCGCGATTTGCAAACCCATGCGCTGGAGGACTGGATGGAGCGTGGCTACGCGGCGCTTCAGGTGATGGAGAACCATCTCAAGACCCACGACTTCTTCGCGGCGGGCCAGCTCACGGTCGCCGACATCGCGCTCTACGGCTATACCCACGTCGCCGAGCTGTGCGACTTCGATCTCACGACCTTCCCCTCGATCGGAGCCTGGCTGCGCCGCGTCGAACAGGAACCCGGTTTCGTGACGATGGACTGGAAGCCCGAGAATGCGGCGAGCGATCCCGCCGGGATGCCCGCCGAGGCGTAGCCTCTTAATCGGCAGCACTGCTGCCGGTGAATCACGGGGACAAACAGCGGGAATAGCGGGACGACGCTCCGTTTTGCCGTTTTTTCGACACCTTTGAGTCGATGGCCGCCAAATTCCTGCCCGCGGATTTTGGCAGATTCAGTCCAGTCCGGGTGATTCGCCCGTTCACGGGAGTTGTGTGGCCATGATCCGGTCCGTCGGCACTGGCGGGGGTTTTGAGGGACGCGTTGCGCGCACCGCTTCCGCGCGGCTGACGAATGCCGTCGCGGCCGCGCTCGCAGCGGCGGCGTTTTCGCTGTGCCTGACCGTGGCGTTTACCGTGACGTCGATCAAGGTCGCCATGGCGCTGCCGCTTCCCGGATAGCCAAAACCCGTTTTTTACACGCGGCCGTTCTGCGTGCCTCGCGACGCTTTGCCGATGATCCGCTTCGCCGCGCGCGAGGTCGTCCCACGACGGGATATCAGATGAAGACACCGATCATATGGGTGACCGCATCGTTGACGGCAGCGATCCTGCTGACAACGCCGTTCGTGATTGCCACCGGCACGCGCGATGAAAGCACATCGTTCGCGTCGTCGGCCGGACGGCGCGTTGTGGCTTCTGACCGACAGTTCCGCGGGTCGAATCCCGCGGATCGCGCCGGCGGGGCCATAATCCCGCCGTGCCGGCCGTCCGCGGCTGAATTCCACGCAGCCGTCACGACCACTTGTGGAAGATGAAGAACGCGCCGAGCGCGATGAACGCAAAGCCGAGGCCGTGATTCCAGCCCAGCGGCTGCTTCAGGTACAGCACGGAGAAGCCGGCGAACACGATCAGCGTGATCACCTCCTGGATGGTCTTGAGCTGCGCCGCCGAATAGACCGCGCTGCCCCAGCGATTGGCCGGCACGGCGAACCAGTATTCGAAGAATGCGATTCCCCAACTGACGACGATCACCAGCGGCAGGGAACTGCTTTTGAATTTCAGATGACCGTACCAGGCGAAGGTCATGAACACGTTTGAGCAGAACAGCATCAAAATCGGCAGGACCGCCGGCGGAATCGTAAAAGGCATGGGGGGCTTTCAAAAATGAACGGCGCGAAGGGCGACTGCTAACCGCGGACCGTAGGCCGGGTTCCCGAGACCGATAGCATTTGATTTCAAATCGCGGCAAACGGATTCCGGTCCGGAAGATCGCCGTTAACGCTGGCGACGGAAACATCTCCGCAGGTGCAACCGCTTGTCACCGAACCGGACTTATCCTCAGCCGCGTTACGGGAATAGACGATGCGGTTCGACCGGCGCGCAATCACGGGGCCCACGCTCGCGACACTGGTGGCAGCCATCTCCATCGGTGTCGACAGGAGCGTCGTTGCCGTTCCGAACCCCGCCGCGCTGTATGTCTGCGTCGTGGCGATCGCGGGATCGCTCAGCGGGATCCCCTCCGCCCTGATCGCCGCCGGCATTTCCGTGGCGGCATCGGCGGCGTTCCTCGCCGGCCATCACGCCGTCGCTGGGGGCGCACTCCCCTTCCTCCTGCATCTCGTGCTGCTGGCCGTCACGACCGCCGCCACCGCCGTCATCACCGGACTGATGCGGCGCAAGATGATGGGCGCGCTACGATGGGAGCGCGAACGTCACGCGACCGCGGCGCGGCTGTCGGCGGCGCTCGACCAGGTCGATATCGGCATTGTCCTGCTCGATGCAGACACCCGCGCGCACTTCATCAACCGCGCCTTCCGCGATTATTTCGCGCTGCCGGACGAAAAGGCCGACAGCAAGCCGCCGTTCATCGCGCTGATGTATCACGGCCGCGATACCGGCGCGTACGAACTGCCCGAGGACGAACTGAATCACTTTATCGCCGAGCGCACCAAGATGATGCGCGACGGCGACCAGACGCCGATCAACATCGAGCTCCGGGATGGCCGGGTGCTGCGCTTCAGTTGCACCGCGCTGCCCGACGGAGGCCGGATGCTGAGCTATACGCCGGTGACCGATCTGGTCCGCCACACCGACGATCCTGCCGACACCGACCACTATCTGTCGCTGCGCGGCAACGGGCCTCGTTCGCTGGTCCGCCACTTGCGCGCGGCGGAACAGGCCGTTCAGCGCCAGCCCAGCGGCGGCGCGACGTGGGTCAGGATCGCCTCGACCGCATGAGCGCAATAATCGACGCCGAGCTGGTTCGGAATCGTCAGCAATAGCGTATCCGCTTCGGCAATGGCTTCGTCGCCGCGAAGCTGTTCGACCAGCACGTCGGGTTCGGCCGCGTAGCTGCGGCCGAAGATCGCCCGTGTCGTCGGATCGATGAAGCCGATCTGATCCTCTCCCTCGCCGCTGTGCCCGAAATAGGCGCGGTCGCGATCGTCCACCAGCGCGAAGATGCTGCGGCTCACCGATACGCGCGGCTCGCGGGCGTGACCGGCTTCCTTCCACGCGGCACGATAGGCACGAATCTGCTTCGCCTGCTGAACGTGGAACGGCTCTCCGGTCTCGTCGCTCTTGAGCGTGGAGCTTTGCAGGTTCATGCCGCGCTTCGCGGCCCAGACCGCCGTCGCATCGGAGCCGGCCCCCCACCAGATGCGCTCGCGCAATCCTTCCGAATGCGGCTCGGGGCGCAACAATCCCGGCGGATTGGGAAACATCGGCCGCGGACTGGGCTGCGCAAAACCCTGGCCGCGCAGCACATCGAGAAAGACATCGGCATGGCGGCGGCCCATATCGGCGTCGCTCTCGCCCTCGGCCGGCTGATACCCGAAATAGCGCCAGCCGTCGATCACCTGCTCAGGCGAACCGCGGCTAATTCCCAATTGCAGCCGTCCACCGGCGATGAGGTCGGCCGCGCCGGCATCCTCGGCCATGTAGAGCGGGTTCTCGTAGCGCATGTCGATGACCGCGGTGCCGATCTCGATGCGGCTGGTCTTGGCACCCACCGCCGCCAGCAGCGGAAACGGCGACGCGAGCTGGCGTGCGAAGTGATGCACGCGAAAATACGCGCCATCGCCGCCGAGCTGCTCGACCGCCACGGACAGGTCGATCGATTGCAGCAGCACGTCGCCGGCGGAGCGGGCCTGCGACTGCGGCGATGGCGTCCAGTGCCCGAACGAGAGAAAACCGATTTTCTTCATGATATCCCTTGTGAGCGAGCCATCCCAATCCGCTCGCCAATCCACTCGCCAATCCGCCCGCTCTGCCCCCGCCGCGGCGCAGCTTACGATCGCGCGCCCTGCCGCTGCCGGACAGGTAGGATCGGCGGCCCGGAATTTCAAATGCGGAGCCCTGCGATGCCCGATAGCCTGCTCGTCCGTCCCGTGGTCCGCGGCGACTATGCGCAACGGCTGCCGCTGTGGGACGGCGACAATGCGGTCTGCGCGCGTTCGACAAGGTGGCTGAGAACTCCGGCTTCGCGGTCTATCGCAAGCTGTTGCGAGCCCCGCCGTTCGGCTCCCGAGGGGGCGCCTGGGGATAAATCACGGATGTCACGCCGGCGTTACAAACCGCATCTAGCGTCCCGATTCCGAAGTTCGCATCAAGGTCGCCGCAAGGACATGCGAACTTCGGAATCGGGACGCTAGAAAACGAGTTCCTGCGGCTTGCCTGACCACGGCTTGTCCGTCACAATCGGACTCCGCTCCCGGACGTTCTCTCATCACACGGTTTTGACATGCAAATTCGCAATCTCGGCGGCTCCGGCCTGCGCGTCTCCGTCGTCGGCCTCGGCTGCAACAATTTCGGCCAGCGCACCGACCCGGAAACCTCACGCAAGGTGATCCACAAGGCGATCGATCTCGGCATCACGCTGTTCGACACCGCCGACATCTATGCCGGGCGCGGCGCTTCCGAGGAAGTGCTCGGCAATGTGTTGGGCGACCGTCGCAAGGACATCGTGCTGGCGACGAAATTCTCCAAGGCCATGAGCGACGACGGCACAAAACAGGGCGCGTCGCGCCGTTACATCATGGCCGCGGCCGAGGCGAGCCTGAAGCGGCTGAAGACCGACTACATCGACCTCTATCAGCAGCACGACTACGATCCGCTGACGCCGATCGACGAAACGCTGCGTGCGCTCGATGACCTCGTACAGCAGGGCAAGGTGCGCTACATCGGCAATTCCAATTTTCCGGCATGGCGGATCGCCGAGGCCGAACTGACCGCACGGCAGATGAACGTCAACCGGTTCGTGTCATGCCAGGACGAATACAGCCTTGTGGTCCGCGACATCGAGAAGGATTTGCTGCCGGCTGCGCAGCACTACAATCTCGGCCTGCTGCCGTTCTTCCCGCTGGCAAGTGGATTGCTCACCGGCAAGTACAGGCGCGGTGCGGCACCCGCCGCGGATTCGCGTTTCGCCAAGATGCCGGCCATCAAGGACCGCTATGCAACGCCGCGCAACGAGGACATGGTGGAAAAGCTCCAGGCGTTCGCGCAGGCGCGCGGCCACAGCATGCTCGAACTTGCCTTCTCGTGGCTCGCCGCGCGGCCGCAGGTGTCGAGCGTGATCGCCGGCGCCACCCGCGTCGAACAGATCGAGGCGAATGTGGCGGCCGCAGGCTGGAGCCTGACGGCCGACGACATGGCGGAGATCGACCGGATCACGAAGGGTTAAGCGCAGCGCGAGATTTCATGTCGCCGGTTTCGGCGTATGCTGCCCTGATGCAACAGCCAAAGGAACCGCCGGCGGTCCGCCGCCTCGTCTGTGCCGGTTGCGGGACGGAATTCGGCTGCGACCTCTCGGGACACTGCTGGTGCGCCGAGGAACCGGCGCGCCTGCCGATGCCCATGGAAGGCGGCGATTGCCTGTGCCGCGACTGTCTCCGGAAAGCGGCCGCTCCCGCTTCGCGGCCGTGATGATTCAGGTTGCCGGCATATCGAGGCGCACACGACGATGACCCATCCGACCATCGAAGCCGTCCTGCTCGACATGGACGGCACCCTGCTCGATACCGAGCGGGTCTATCACGCCAGCCTCTGCACGGCGCTGAAGGCCTACGGCTACGCCGGCGCCGAAGCGATCTGCGACACCGTGGTCGGCCTCCCCGGCCCCCAATGCGAGACGATGCTGCGCGATCACTACGGCGCGGATTTTCCGCTCGCGAAAATCAGCGCCGCATTCGCCGGCAATCTGAACGATCTGCTCCGCGAGGGCGTGCCGTTGAAACCCGGAGCCATCGAATTGCTCGACGCACTGCGCGCCGCGCGCATCCCGATGGCCATCGTTACCTCGTCGTCGCGGCGGAACGCGGAGCAACGCCTGACATGGGCGGGCATTCGCGAACGGTTCGACACCGTCCTGACCCACGACGACGTCGTCCACGGCAAGCCGCATCCCGATCTCTATCTGCTGGCGGCGGCGCGGCTCGGCGTGCGGCCGGGCGCGTGCATCGCCATCGAGGATTCCAACCCCGGTATCGCGGCGGCGCATGCCGCCGGCGCGGTCGCCGTCATGGTGCCGGACATCCTGCAGCCGACCGGGGAAACCCGCCAGAAGTGCGCGGCGGTGTTGCCCGATCTGCACGCGGCACTGACCCTGTTGCGGCAACGGGGCGCGGTCGGATGAAGGCTGCCGTTTTCCTTCTTCCGCGGTGCGTGGCCTTGTCTATTTCACCACCGCCGCGGTCTGGCCGAACAGCAGCTTGCGCTCTTCCTCGGTGCGGTTCACCGGCTGGCCGAAATTCGGATTGATCTCTTTCGCCTTCGCATACGCGCGTTCGGTGGCGGGCCGCGCCTTGATGGTTTCCAGCCAGCGCTTGAGATGCGGAAAGTCGTCGATGTTCTGGCCCTGGTTCTTGTAGGGCACGATCCAGGGATAGCAGGCCATATCCGCGATGGAATACGCGCCGGCGATGAACTCCCGATCCTTCAAGCGCTTGTTGAGCACGCCATAGAGCCGGTTGGTCTCGTTCACGTAGCGGTCGATCGCGTATTTGATCTTCTCCTGCGCGTAGTTCGAGAAGTGATGGTTCTGCCCGGCCATCGGACCGAGGCCGCCCATCTGCCAGAACGTCCACTGGATCGCGTCGTAACGGACATGCGGCTCGGCGCTCAGGAATTTGCCGGTCTTCTCGGCCAGATACAGGAGCATCGCACCGGATTCGAAAACCGAGATCGGTTTGCCGCCATCCTTCGGGTCATGGTCGACCATCGCCGGGATGCGGTTGTTCGGCGCGATCGCCAGGAATTCCGGCTTGAACTGGTCGCCCTTGCCGATGTTTACCGGCAAAATCCTGTACGGCAGCCCCGTCTCCTCAAGAAACATCGTGATCTTGTGGCCATTCGGCGTGGTCCAGTAATGCAGGTCGATCATCGGGCAACTCCCCTCATTGGCGAAAAGCGCAGCTTATTGGCGAAAAGCACAGCCGCATCCGCCAAATCTCATTTAGCGGTCGTCGCACGGTTTGAACAACTGCTGCCGGAACCGTTGAAGCGGCTGCGTCCGGCGAATGCGACAGGCCGAGCCGCCTCCGTAGTTTCCCGATTGCAAGTCCGGCGGGATGGCGCCCATGACGGATTCTGTCAGCATGGCCGGATGAGAATGGGCAATCGCCCTTTTCTCCGAGCCGCGCGCGCCCCATATTCGGGACATGGCGAAGCCCCCCGATTCCCCAAAAAAAGCAGGCAAGACCCCTAAATCCAGGGCGCACCGGCCCGACGTGCAACCGATCGGGCCGGCGCTCGCCGAATTGCTCAATCCGGCGATCAACCGTGGCGACGCCGGCATGGGATCGGGGACCGGCCTGAAGCCGCCGCCGGACAATTCGTGGGAACGGCGCGCCGGCGGCGAGGCCGCCGCCCACCGTGCGCGCAAATCGACGCGCGGCAAGAGCGATGTGACTGCAAGACGGGACGCAGCGTCACCCTCCCCCGGAGGGGCCGAGACGAGCGAAGCTCGCTCTCCAGGGTCGCATGTCGCAGGCATGCGGGGTGGGGTGACAGACAGTTCACCCGCCTCGCTTCGCTCGCCGGCCTCCCCCCTCCAGGGGGAGGTGAAGAAAGAAGGAAGCGGTCTCTCCGAAGCGCCGCAGTCCGAATTCGCCGCGCCGAACTACGGCACGTCGGCCACCATTCCGACGCTCGATCCGGAACTGGCACGGCAACTGGGCCTGCCGACCGCGGAGGATGACGACGCGGCGCTGGCGCGGCCGCCGCGCAGCAAAATGGAAGGCCTCGGCGTCCAGGCCACCGCCGAGGCGCTGGAGAACCTGATCCGCGACGGACGTCCGGAATTTCGCGGCGACGACGGCGCGATGAAAGTATGGACGCCGCACCGCCCGCCGCGCCCGGAGAAGAGCGAGGGCGGCGTCCGCTTCGAGATCAAATCGGAATATCAGCCGAAAGGCGACCAGCCGACCGCGATCAAGGAACTGGTCGAAGGCATCAACCGCAACGACCGCACGCAGGTGCTGCTCGGCGTCACCGGCTCCGGCAAGACCTACACCATGGCCAAGGTGATCGAGGCGACGCAGCGCCCGGCGCTGATCCTCGCGCCGAACAAGACGCTGGCGGCACAGCTCTACGGCGAGTTCAAGAACTTCTTCCCCGACAACGCCGTCGAATATTTCGTCTCGTATTACGACTACTACCAGCCCGAGGCCTACGTCCCGCGCACCGACACCTATATCGAGAAGGATTCCTCGATCAACGAGCAGATCGACCGCATGCGCCATTCGGCGACGCGCGCGCTGCTGGAGCGCGACGACGTCATCATCGTCGCGTCGGTGTCGTGCATCTACGGTATCGGCTCGGTCGAAACCTATACCGCCATGACCTTCGCCCTGAAAAAGGGCGAGCGGATCGACCAGCGCCAGCTCATCGCCGACCTCGTGGCCCTGCAATACAAGCGCACACAGGCCGACTTCACGCGCGGCACCTTCCGGGTGCGCGGCGACGTCATCGACATCTTCCCGGCGCATTACGAGGACCGGGCATGGCGCGTGAACCTGTTTGGCGACGAGGTGGAGAGCATCGAGGAATTCGACCCGCTCACCGGGCACAAGCAGGACGAGCTGGAATTCATCAAGGTCTATTCCAACTCGCACTACGTCACGCCGCGGCCGACGCTGGTGCAGGCGATCAAGAACATCAAAATCGAGCTGAAGCAGCGACTCGACCAGTTGCACGATCAGGGCCGCCTGCTGGAAGCGCAGCGGCTCGAACAGCGCACCACCTTCGACCTCGAAATGATGGAAGCGACCGGAAGCTGCGCCGGCATCGAGAACTATTCGCGCTACCTCACCGGCCGCCGGCCCGGCGAGCCGCCGCCGACGCTGTTCGAATACGTACCCGACAACGCGCTGGTGTTCGCCGACGAAAGCCATGTCACCGTGCCGCAGATCGGCGGCATGTTCCGGGGCGACTTTCGCCGCAAGGCGACGCTGGCCGAATACGGTTTCCGCCTGCCCTCCTGCATGGACAACCGTCCGCTGCGCTTCGAGGAATGGGATATGATGCGGCCGCAGACCGTCGGCGTTTCCGCCACCCCGGCCGCCTGGGAGCTGAACGAAAGCGGCGGCGTGTTCGTCGAGCAGGTGATCCGCCCGACCGGCCTGATCGATCCGCCGGTCGCCATCCGCCCGGCGCGGACGCAGGTCGACGATCTCGTCGGCGAAGTGCGCGCCACCGCCGCCGCGGGCTATCGCAGCCTCATCACGGTGCTGACCAAGCGCATGGCGGAGGATCTCACCGAGTACCTGCACGAGCAGGGCATTCGCGTGCGCTACATGCACTCGGACATCGACACCATCGAACGCATCGAGATCATCCGCGATCTGCGTCTCGGGGCTTTTGACGCGCTGGTCGGTATCAACCTGCTGCGCGAAGGTCTGGACATTCCCGAATGCGCGCTGGTCGCGATTCTGGACGCCGACAAGGAAGGATTTCTGCGCAGCGAGACGTCGCTGATCCAGACCATCGGCCGCGCCGCGCGCAACGTCGACGGCAAGGTGATCCTCTATGCCGACCAGATCACCGGCTCGATGGAGCGCGCCATCGCGGAGACCGACCGTCGCCGCGAGAAGCAGGTCGAATACAACGCCGCGCACAACATCACGCCGGAGAGCATCAAGAAATCCATCGGCGACATCCTCAACAGCGTCTACGAGCGCGACCACGTGCTGGTGGAGATCGGCGACGGCGGCATGGCTGACGACGCCGTCGCCATCGGCCACAATTTCGAGGCGGTCCTTTCCGACCTGGAAACGCGGATGCGCGAGGCCGCCGCCGACCTGAACTTCGAGGAAGCAGCCAGGCTGCGCGACGAGGTCAAGCGGCTGCGCGCCACGGAACTCGCCGTGGTGGACGATCCCACCATCAAGCAGCGCGGCGTCGCGGCCAAGGCCGGCAGCTATGCCGGCAAGAAGAAATACGGCGACGCGGCCAACCTGCCCGCGCAACTCGACAAGCTGGCGGCGCAAAACAAATCGGGCCGTTTCGGCAGCAAGCGGGGCGGTTCGCCGTCTTCAAAAATCCACAAGCCCGCGCTCGACGAAATGGGTATCGCCACCTGGCACGAAGTGAAGCCAAGCGATGGGCGGGCGAAACCGCGCAAGCCGACGCTGGACGAAATGGGTCCGGGCACCGAAAGCAAGATCTACAAGCCGGCCTCCATGCGCGAGGGCGGGCAGGAATTCGGCGGCATCGTCCGGCGCGACGACACCGCGCCGCGCTCGTCCGGCGGCGCGCCGGGCCATCGCGGCGGATGGAAGAAGCGGTCGGCGAAATGAGATTGAATTGCCGTCATTGCGAGGAGGCAAGGCCGACGAAGCAATCCAGCGCCCACAAAAGAACGGGATCGCTTCGCTCGGCGCAAAGATGGCTCCCGCCAATTTTGTCGCGTTTGCAATGACAGGCTCCTGATTGACCCTCAACTCGTCGCGTCCTTGTTCATCCTCGCCCATCCCGCCCCTCACCTGAGATTTCATTCATGATCCCTCTCTCCATCCTCGACCTCGTCCGCGTCACCGAGGACACCGACGCGCGGGGCGCGCTCGACAACGCCCGCGACGTTGCGGTGCATGCGGAAGGCTGGGGCTATCGCCGCATCTGGGTGGCGGAGCACCACAACATGATCGGCATCGCGAGCGCGGCGACCTCGGTCGTGATCGGGCATATCGCAGCCGGGACCAAAACCATCCGCGTCGGGGCCGGCGGCATCATGCTGCCGAACCATGCACCCTACGTCATCGCCGAGCAGTTCGGCACGCTGGAGCGGCTGTTTCCCGGCCGCATCGATCTCGGGCTCGGGCGCGCGCCGGGCACCGATCAGCTTACGCTGCGCGCATTGCGGCGGACGCCGGATGCCGCCGACAATTTTCCGCAGGATGTGCTGGAGGTGAAGGCGTTCCTCGCGCCCGCCGGCCCGACCCAGCGCATCCGGGCCGTGCCCGCCGCCGGCACCAACGTCCCCTTGTGGATTCTCGGCTCCAGCCATTTCGGCGCGATGGTCGCCGCCGAACTGGGGCTGCCTTACGCGTTCGCGTCCCATTTCGCGCCCGACGAACTGCTGCCGGCGCTCGAGATCTACCGGGCGCGGTTCAAGCCATCGGAACAGCTCGACAAGCCCCACGCCATGGTCGGCGTCAACATCATCGCAGCCGACAGCGACGCCGAAGCGAGGCGGCTCGCCACCACGCAGCAGATGTCCTTCACCAACATGTTCCGCAACGCGCGGGGATTAAGCCAGCCGCCGATCGACGATATCGAGACCTATTGGACGCCGACGGAAAAGACGCAGGCGATGCGGATGCTGGCGCGCTCCATCGTCGGCTCGCCGCAGACGGTGCGCGACGGCATCGCCGCGCTGGTGCAGGAAACCGGCGCGGACGAGCTGATCGTGGTGTCGGATGTCTACCATCATCCGACACGGCTCAAGTCGTTCGAGCTGATTGCGGAAGCGGCCAAGTAGCCATCGCAATTGCGGCGGCACTCACGATCACGTGCTATGCAGACCGTTCCGGGTTCGCTCGTTGTCACGCGCGCCCCGGAATGACGGAAACGGATTCCCGCCATCGGTGCGGATCACGCGCCGCCGCCTCACGCCGGCGCGCGCTCCATCTCCTCGCCGAAAGCGACCGGGTGCTCCAGCGCCTTCTGCAACTGGTGCTTGTCGAGTTCGCCCTCCCAGCGGCTGATGACGACGGTGGCGACGCCGTTGCCGATCAGGTTGGTCAACGCACGGCACTCGCTCATGAACTTGTCGATGCCGATGATGATGGCGAGCGCCGAGATCGGAATGTCCGGGATGATCGACAGCGTCGCCGCGAGCGTCACGAAACCTGCGCCGGTGACGCCGGAGGCCCCCTTCGACGTCAGCATGGCGATGCCCAGCACGGCGGCCTCCTGGCCGAAGGTCAGCGGCGTGTTGGTGGCCTGCGCCAGGAACAACGTTGCCAGGGTCATGTAGATATTGGTGCCGTCGAGGTTGAAGCTGTAGCCGGTCGGGATCACGAGGCCCACCACCGAGCGCGAGGCGCCGAGCGCCTCCATTTTGGTGATCATCCGCGGCAGCACGGTCTCGGACGAACTGGTGCCGAGCACGATCAGCAGCTCGTCCTTGATGTAGGCGATGAAGCGCAGGATCGAGAACCCGCAGAAATGCGCGATGGCGCCGAGCACGATCAGCACGAACAGCAGCGAGGCCAGATAGAAGGTGAAGATCAGGAAGCCGAGATTGACCAGCGCGCCGAGGCCGAACGAGCCGATGGTGAAGGCCATGGCGCCGAACGCGCCGATCGGCGCCACCTGCACGATCATGCCGATGATGCGGAAGAACATCTTGCCGGCGGTCTCGATGGCGGCGGTGATCTTCTCGCCGGTCTCGCCCATGTGCGAGATCGCAAAGCCGCTGAGGATCGACACCAGCAGCACCTGCAGCAGATCGCCCTTGGCCAGCGAATCGAAATACGAATTCGGGATGATCGCCAGCAGGTGATGGACGAAGCTGTCCTCCTTGGCGCGGGTGACGTAGGTCGCCACCGACTTGGGATCGAGCGCCGCCGGATCGATGTTGAAGCCGGCCCCGGGATGCAGCACCTCGCCGACCACGAACCCGATCACGAGGGCGAGCGTCGAGACCGCCTCGAAATAGAACAGCGTCTTGACCCCGATGCGGCCCACCTTGCGCATGTCGCCGATCGAGGCGATGCCGTGCACCACGGTGCAGAAGATCACCGGCGCGATCATCATCTTGATAAGCGCGACGAAGGCGTCGCCGAGCGGCTTCATCGCCTTGCCGGCGTCCGGATGAAAGTAACCGAGCGCAACGCCGAACGCGATCGCGATCAGAACCTGAATGTAGAGAACCCTGTACCAAGGCCGCCGAGCCGTCATTGCCGTTCCTCTTTCATCGGCGCGGCTTGCGCACCTTCTTTACCTTAACACGGGCCGCCGCCGGCTGTTCAAGCCCGGAATACCACCGCTCGCATTTCCACAGTGCCCGCAAGAACCGCGGCCGGAATGGATCGCCAAGGCCGGAACGGGCCGCGCCACGCCACCGGTTGCCGCCGCATCGCATTGCCCCACCCCGCGCCGCCTGCTAGGTGACACCGTCGTATCTCTCAACCGAGGACTCCCATGGCGGACGCCGATCTCGACGTCATCATCCGGCAGCTTGCGAAGCAGCAGCACAAAACCCTGACCGCCGCCGTCAAGGCGCGGCGCGACCGCTATCTGGCGCTCGCGGCCAAGGCAAAGGACGCAACCGGCAAGCAGCGCTTCCGTCAGATGGCGAAACACGCGTTCGAGGAAGGCAGCGCGGCCGCGAAGCGGTTGCAGACGTCGGCCGACAACGCCGCCGACAGCTTCGCGCGCGCGATGCGGCGCGCCGCGGAGACGCTTGCGGAGCGACAGGCCGCGGCGCCAAGGAAGCCCGCTGCAAAAAAGCCGGCCGACAAGAAGGCCGCGGCGGCGAAATCCGCGAAGCGCTGATCCGTTCACCCGCGCGCAGCGTCAATTGCGACGCCGCGGTGACGGACGGCGCAGCCGGCGGACGTGGCGGCATGCCTACACGTTTCGTTGTCCATCGCGACGACCGGCATGTTTTGCCACTTGATCCCGACGGAATTCCCTCCACAATGCAGGGAACGGAGTCCGGCCCCATCCGGCGGAGGAAACCATGGTCGATGACATCAATCGACAATGCGTGCTCGATTTCCTGAAGGCCTATTATGCCGGAGATGTCGAAGGCACGCTGGCCTGCTGCGCTGACGATTTCGACACCATCACCTACGCGCCGATCGAACTCTTCCCGCACCTTGGCCACAAGCACGGCAAGCCCTGGATTCCCGACGCGATCGAGACCCAGAAAAAGCGATACTCCAGCCGCGCCTACGAACTCGATTTTATCGCCGTCGACGGACCGCGCATCGCGACCATGACGCGGGTGGCCCTGACGAAACGCAACGACGATCGCGTCGTGCAGTTCGAGAACGCGGAGTTCTTCACGTTGACCAACGGGCGCATTCGCGAGCATCGCTCGTTCTTCGATTCGTTCGATCTCGTCCAGCAGGTGCTCGGCCACGACCTGACTGCGAGCTTCGCCGCGACGGTGCGCGGCGCGATGCTGCGCTGAACCGCATCGATCCGCGCCTCCGGCCCGCACTTCCATTGCCCGCACGCCTTGCGGATTGAACAGATTTTCCCGGACGGCGACACACTGGAGGCCTCGAGAACGTAGGCCGCCAGTGTCCCGATTCCGAAGTTCGCATGTCCTTGCGGCGACCTTTTATGCGAACTTCGGAATCAAAGGGACACTGGCAAGTTTATGATTCTCGTGTGGTTCAGGTTCAGAAGTCCGCTTCACCGACTCGCTGCGATGGTGTGGCGGACTTCTGAACCACCACACCAGGGAAGCCGTCGCGGATGACGCCGGCGACATGAAAATCGCGTTGCTCTCGCTGTTGGGATTGCTTCTTGGCGCGCTGGGCGGTGCCGCTTTCGGTATCGGCGCCGGCATCGTCTGGACCGAAGTCTTCAACATCTCGAAACTGGAGGGCTACGGCGGAATGCTGGTGTTCTTCACCTTCATGCCGCTCGGCGCGTTGACCGGGGGCGCTGCCGGGGCCGTTCTGTTCGGCGTCATGGCGATGCGCGACGGCCGAATTGCCATCGAACGCGAGCCCTCACAGCCGCCCGACCGTTAACGCCCGGTAAATTTACCGCGATGCGGCAGCGGAAATCACAGAAAACCGCAGTATTTTCAATTTCCAACGTTTTCAATTCCCAACGGAAGGTAAGTGTGCACCGCACATTCAGCACTTGTGCAATGCAAAAATATCCATTTGCAATTGAACCGACTTGTCCTATTTGAACCTTAAAGCAATTGGAACACCGTGTCGGCACCGGCGTTGCGAACGCCCAATGGGCCGCGGGCTGCCCTCGAGTCGAATTTCAGGAATGGACAAGATGACAGAGCACAGCCTCTGGCGTTTTTCACGCGCGTTGCATCGTGCGATCAATGAACGCCAGTTCGACGAGCTCGAAGCCCTGATCGATGACGACGTGCAATGGGCGATCTACGGGCCGATCGACATGTTTCCCTTCTTCGGCGCACGCCGCGGCAAACCGGCCGTCCTGGAGGTTTGCCGGCGGATCGCCGACAACGTCAGGGTGCACCGGTTCGAGCGCGAGTCGATCATGCTGGGCGTGGATACGGCCGCGTCGATGATGCGATATTCGCTGACGGCGCTCGACTCCAACAAGCCCATCAGCCTGCGCCTCGCCCAGTTCGCCCAGTTCAAGGGCGGGCAGTTGATCGCCCTGCGCGTGATCGTCGACACCTTCGATCTCGTCGAACAGACGCTGGGCCGTCCCATTCATCTGCCGAAAATCGCGTAATCGTCTCTCGCCGCGACGGCCTGTTCGCCGCAAACAAAAATCTCCCTGCCCAGGCGTTTTTTTAGCCGGCTCGCGGGCGGCTGCGCCGCCGCCATAATTCCGCGCGAGAACGGCGGCAAATTACGGCTTCGGACCCTTGGCTGGCAGGATCATGACTTCGAGAATCATGCGACGTTCAAGCGTGCTGCTGTTGGCGGCGGCGGCAGGCCTTGCCACGGCCGCTCCCTGCCGGGCGCAGTCGGCGACCGCCGCCGACACGTCCTCCGCCTCGGCGGACATGGCCGCCAACGCGGACGGTCCGACCGGAGATGCCGCGGATTCCCTGACCGACTGGAGCCAGCTCAACACCGACGGGTACGATCTGGCGATGGGAGCGGCGCCGCAAAAACGGCATTCACAGCAACCCGCATCGAACGCCGGACTCGCCTGGTCGTCGTCCGACAACGCGAACGGCTCCGCGGCGCTGACCGTCAAGCGGCCGCTCTCTCCGGTGTGGGATACGCGGATCGGCGCCGACATGACGGTCGTGCGTCAGACGTCGCCGCTGACCGAGTCGGATCTCGTGACCGACAAGCTCGATCTCAACGGGCGACCATCGCAGTCATCGGGCTCCGCATGGGCGGCGGCCACCGCGCCGGGTCTCGGTACGATCTGGGACAAGGCCACGATCGAGGCGCGCATCGATCCGTCCCAGGATCAGACGCGGCTCGGAACATCGCTCAGCAAATCGGTCCCGCTCGACGGCGGGCAATACGCCCTCACGCTTCAGAACGGCTACAACGTCGTTCGCCGGAGCGCGGCGCCGATCCCCGGCATCGCCGGACATTTCAGCCGCAGCTACGAAACAGGTCAGACGGCCAAGCTGAATATCGCCGACACCGGCACCAGCCTGATCGTCGGACAGTCGCTGTCGTCAACGGACGACAAGTGGCTGCGCAACGTCGGCGCCGAACAGAAACTGTTCGACGGTGCGAGCATCACCGGTTCGATCAGCGAAACGGCGCTCGGCGCCGTGAACACCAGCCTGATGGCGGCGTTCAAACGACACTGGTAAATGCGCGGTGAACGCGATTTCCGGGAATGGACGAGCCATCGCCGCAGATTGGCCGCGATGTCGTCAAAATCGCCAGCCCTGATGCCGCCATTGGAAATTCGTCGTGCGGGGGACGTCCGCGCTTGCTCAACGCGAAACAAGGAACAGCCGATGAACGCGATTCCGTCTGAAAAAGTTGAATCGAATACGACCGAGGTCGATACGAATCTCGCCGCCGTTTCGGAAGTCGAGGCGGGTATCCGCGATTTCGTTCGCAACGATATCGCCTATCTGCGCCGTCCGGTGCCGGGCGCGACAACCCCCGAAGCCAGCGCGAAGCTGGAGCCGAGCACGGAAGCCACGGTGAATAACGTCAACTCGCTGATCCAGCGCGTAGCAGGAACGTCGCTTGCCGAGATCGAGAACCTCGTTACCGAACTCGAGAGCCTGCGCGATCTGCTGCATGCGGAAGGTCAGCGCGTGCAGCGCGAAATATCCGGCTATGCGCAATTGAGCCAGGCCGCGATGAAGTCGACGCGGATGATCGCGGACAACGTCACGCAATGGAAGCGCACCGCCGAAAACCTGCGTAACGACTAGTGTGGTGGTTCAGAAGTCCGCCACCCTATCGCAGCGAGTCGGTGAAGCGGACTTCTGAACCTGAACCACACGAGAATCATAAACTTGCTAGTGTCCCTTTAATTCCGAAGTTCGCATCAAAGGTCGCCGCAAGGACATGCGAACTTCG